>R03__coassemble_534_pt1 | contig 21244 bp, 20 predicted proteins | sample R03__metabat2_low_PE_031 | metagenome-assembled genome bin R03
ACCATGCTTTCCTTGATGGCACCTGCGGGCTCGCTGCGCTCATTGTAGATCACCTTGCATTCTCCAAGCCCGGCATTGTACATACGGTAGAATATATCCGGATGTCCTGCCTCCGTGAATACCAGCACACATCTGTGTGCCTCACAGGCGGGAATGAGATTTTTGTTTCTTCTGGTGATGTCCAGGATCTTCACATGCTCCAGATCCACATCCGTATTATCCGAAAAATACTGAAGCCAGGAAATAATGCTGCCGTTGTTGAATAATCTGTTCTCGTTCATGTAACCCTCTCCTTTACCTATTTTGCTTTGCGTTCGTATTTAACAAATTCATAGGTTATATCAAAATAAACCTGTTCATCGCTGACCGCCGTGATCTCCCAGTCACTGTCTGCGTCCAGATTGGGAAAATAGGCATCCGCCTCATATGCATGATCGATCTTGGTAACATGCACCGTATCCACATAAGGCAGCATCTGTCTGTATACGGTCTCACCGCCTATGATATAGACCATTTCGGATTCATACTGCTGCAGTTCCTTAAGCAGTTCATCTATACTGTGCACCACTATGGCATCCTTCACCTCATAGTCGGCCCTGGTGGAAAGTATGATATTGGTCCTCTTGCCCAGAGGCTGTCCGCCGGGGAAGGTCTCCAGGGTCTTGCGCCCTAACACCACCACCTTATTAATGGTCTCATTTCTAAACATCTTATGATCCGCAGGTATACTGACCAAAAGCTGTCCCTTGTTGCCAATGGCCCAGTTTGAGTCCACTGCCACTATCATATTCATAGTATGAAATCCTCCTTACCTTACTAAATAGCTATGGGAATATCCTTTATCTGTTCCCCTGTAATATAATTTTCCACTGACACATCATCCCTGGTAAATTTGTAGAAATCATGGACCTCAGGATTCAGGGTAAATTTGGGTGCGTCATACTGGGGTCTGCTAATAAGCTCCTTTATGATGTCCACATGTCTGTCATAAATATGGGCATCCGCTATGACATGCACCAGCTCACCCACATTCATGTCACACTCTCTGGCCATCATATGCAAAAGCACCGAATACTGGACCACATTCCAGTTATTGGCTGCCAGTACATCCTGGGAACGCTGGTTTAAGATGCCGTTTAAGGTCAGCTTGTCCTCCCCCGGCCTCTGGGTCACATTGAAGGTCATGCTGTAGGCACAGGGATACAGATTCATCTCATGCAGGTCTTCATGCACATAAATATTGGTCATGATACGTCTGGAAAAGGGATTGTTCTTCAGGTCGTAAATGACCCTGTCCACCTGGTCCATCATGCCTTCCTTATACTGGTGCTTCACTCCCAGCTGGTATCCGTAGGCCTTGCCTATGGAACCGTCCTCATCAGCCCATTCATCCCAGATGTGGCTGTGAAGGTCGTGGATATTATTGGACTTTTGCTGCCATATCCAAAGGATCTCATCAGTAGCGGATTTTAGGGCAGTGCGCCTCAGGGTAAGCAGAGGGAATTCCTCCCTTAAGTCATAGCGGTTGACCACTCCGAATTTCTTGATTGTATAGGCACTGCTGCCATCAGGCCAGTGGGGTCTTACCTTCTCCCCCTCAGTGCTGGTCCCATTTTCCAGGATATCCTTGCACATATCCACAAATACTCTGTCTGCGTAACTCATTTTCTCTCCTTAATATGTTCAGTATAGAATAAAAGCCGTCGACTTTATCAAAATCAACGGCCTAAACCTATTCCATAACCATGTATACTCTGATCCCGCGAAAGGTTCTCGGGTCCAGTACCATATACCACTTCTTGAGCGAGCGGGACAAGATGCCTTCATCCCCTACATCCACAGGCACCTGGGCCTGATCCACATCGTCTGATGCATTGTCATAGGCCACATACTCAAGAGCCACCGGCTCCTTTCCCCCTGATGCCTTGGATCTGCAAAGCTCGTCATTGCTTTCTACAAATTCCCTGACTGTCATATGCTATTCCCCTTTTCATTTCTTCCCTTTTGGTTTGAAATACGGGCCTCGCCATCCCCCTGATATGCGACTGCCCACATATTGATTATACTTTTGGGTAGCTATACATGTCAAAGTATTTTTAGTAGTGCTTTAGTACCATATATTGTGTTTTATCTGTCCCATTTATCACAAAGGGAATTGATCTGATCAGCAAATTTGGCCAGGTCCTTATTGGCCATTCCTTCGCATTTCTTAATGATTCCAACCAGTCTCTGCCCTGCTGCCATAAGTCTGCCAAAGACATCGGATACTGCCTTGTTCTTCTTGGGTGCGATCCTGATGGGCACAGCCTCATAATCAAAGGTATTGGATATGAGGTCGAATCTGGTTCCCGAATAGGGTGCGTAAGCATCCAGATCCAGCTCATCCGTAAGGCTCTGGGCAAAGGCATCCGTAACGCTGTCTTCCCCATGTACCACAAACACTCTTGTGGGCCGGTTTTCAAAGCCTCCGATCCAGTCAAGCAGGCCTCCCCTGTCAGCATGTCCGCTGATACCGGCCAGCTGGGCTATAGTTGCCCTGACCTCTATGGGCTCGCCGAACAGCTTGACCTCCTCGGCTCCCTCTATAAGATTTCTTCCCAAAGTTCCTACAGCCTGATAGCCCACAAATAATATGGTACATTCAGGTCTCCACAGATTGTGCTTGAGGTGGTGTCTTATACGTCCTGCCTCGCACATGCCGGAAGCCGAAATGATGACCTTGGGCGTCATGTCAAAGTTAATGGCCTTTGATTCATCTGAGGTAATGGCCAGATGCAGTCCCGGGAAGGTAATGGGATTGATTCCCCTGCTGACCAGTTCCATGGCCTCCTCATCAAAGCATTCCATTTCATTTTTAAGGAAAATGCCTGTGGCCTCCACTGCCAGAGGGCTGTCCACATACACATCAAAATTCTTATAGCCCTTAACCAGCTTATCTTCCTTTATCTTACGGATAAAATAAAGCATTTCCTGGGTACGCCCCACAGCAAAGGAAGGAATGACCACATTGCCCCCTCTGTCAAAGGTCTCCTGGATTACCTTGGCCAGTTCAGCCACATAATCCACCTTTTCCTTTGAATGGTATCTGTCACCATAGGTGGACTCCATGACTACGTAATCGGCCTCTTTGGTCTTACAGGGATCCTTTATGAGGGGCTGGTCTGTATTGCCTATATCTCCTGAAAATACTATCTTGCGGCTCTCATTTCCTTCAGTCAGCCAGACCTCAATGGAAGCCGAGCCCAAAAGGTGGCCTATATCGGAAAATCTGATCCTTATGCCCTCACACAGATCTATGTCCTTATTATATGGGCAGGGTACCAGATGCTTAATGGCTCCGTCCGCATCCTCCATGGTATATATGGGTTCCTGATACTGTACATCGGAGCTCCTCTTGGCCTTTCTGCTCTTCCACTCCGCTTCCTGCATCTGTATGTGGGCACAGTCTCTGAGCATGATGCTGCACAGATCCGCGCTGGCTTCAGTTGTGAATATCTGCCCTCTGAAGCCCCTGGCATATAACAGAGGCAGCAGCCCCGAATGGTCCACATGTGCATGGGTCAGAAGTACATAGTCAATAAGCGGCGGCTCCACCGGAAGCGGAGCATTCTCAAATACGTTGATGCCCTGCTCCATACCGTAGTCCACCAGTATGTGCTTTCCGCATGCATTCAGATAGTGACAGCTGCCCGTAACCTCATGGTCGGCTCCTATAAACATTAATTTCATAGTCAAAACCCTCTCTTGCTTTAACCCATTTAATGGTCATTGATATTTCCCCATACTCAGTAACCTCTTTTATTATAACACACCCGCAGAAAATTGACTGAAAAATTTAAAAATTTTCAGTCAATTTAAAAGTTTATTATTTCCGTTGACAAACCTTACAAAAATGCTAATCTACAAATCATAAGTTTGGTATGGAAGAAGGATTTGATTATGTCGGATATTAAAGGAAAAGATATGACTGAAGGCAGGCCGGTCAGCCTGATACTGGGCTTTGCCCTGCCCCTGCTCTTCGGACTGCTGTTCCAGCAGCTTTATTCTATGGTGGACACTATCATAGTCGGCCGTTACTTAGGCGTGGATGCCCTGGCCGGTGTGGGTGCCACAGGCAGCCTTAATTTTATGATCAACGGTTTCTGCATGGGGCTGTGCGCAGGCTTTGCCATTCCCGTTGCCCACAAGTTCGGTGCAAAGGATTACAAAGACATGCGCAGGGTCATAGCAAATGCAGCTATTCTCAGCGTCCTGTTTGCCGTAGTGCTTACTTTCATTGTTCATATGGTATTAAGAAGGGTGCTTGTGATCATGAACACTCCGGAAAATATATTTGATTTTTCCTATGATTATATCAATATTATCTTCCTTGGTATCCCCGCTCTTATTTTATATAACCTGTTATCGGGTATCATCCGTTCCATTGGTGACAGCAAGACTCCCTTGTATTTTCTGCTGCTTTCCTCCGTACTCAATATAGGACTGGATCTGTTTTTCATAATCAGCCTTGATATGGGTGTGGCCGGTGCAGCCTATGCAACTGTTCTGTCCCAGCTTATCAGCGGTCTGCTCTGCCTGGTATATATGGTCAAAAGATTTGAGATCCTGCGCATAAGGAAGGATGAATGGAGTTTTAATCCCGGTCACTGCAAAAACCTGCTTGGCATGGGTGTTCCCATGGGACTGCAGTTTTCCATTACGGCCATAGGCAGTGTTATCCTGCAAAGCTCCGTAAACGGTCTGGGTTCCCTGGCAGTTGCCTGCGTTTCCACAGGCGGCAAGGTCAATATGTTCATGATGTGCCCCTTAGATGCCCTGGGCACCACCATGGCTACCTACGGCGGCCAGAATGTGGGGGCCAAGAAGCTTGACCGACTCACTCCCGGACTGCTCTCCTCAATCGCCCTGGGCACTGTATATTCAGTATTTGCCTTTATCCTGATATTTTTCTGTGCGGAATGGATCGCTGCCCTTTTCGTAAGTGACCCCTCTGCCGAGATGCTGGCCATGACCAGACAGTTTCTCATTACCAACCTGGCCTTTTTCTTCTTCCTGGCCCTGGTAAATATTGTCAGATACATGATCCAGGGTATGGGCTTTTCCACCTTTGCCATACTGGCAGGTGTCTTTGAAATGCTGGCCCGCTCGGTTTTCGGACTCTTTGTTGTTCCTGCCCTTGGCTTTTCGGCAGCCTGTTTTGCCAGTCCCATGGCCTGGGTTGCAGCTGACCTTTTCCTGATTCCCGCTTATATCCACGTTCTGAAAAGATTAAAGCTTAGGCTTGACTATACCGAATAAATCCATAAAAATACCGGCCTCCGATAATTAGATTTTTGATCTAACCCTTGGAGGTCGGTACACAGCCGGTTTTTTCGTTTTTACATAAGTATCTGGCAGTCAGGCTCAACCTTTGCACATACCTTTACTACTTCCTTCATGATCGCATCAAACCTGGCATCATCAGCATCGATGGTCATCTTCTGCTGCAGGAAGCTTACGCTGGCATCATTGACGCCCTCTATCTTCTTGATGGCTTCCTCCATCTTTGCAGCGCAGTTGGCACAGTCTAAGTCTTCAAGTTCAAATTTCTTCTTCATGGTAAATCTCCTTTATCAATGTTCTTCCACATGCTCCTTGCCCTGAGCAATTATTGTTCTCACATGATCATCTGCCAGTGAATACAGCATGGACTTGCCATCCCTGCGGCTTTTGATCAGCCTGAACTGCTTAAGTATCTTAAGCTGGTGAGATACAGCCGACTGGGAAATCTCCAGATCCTGTGCGATGTCCCCCACACATACCTCCGAATCAAAAAGCCTGTATAAAATTCTTAATCTCGTGGAATCTCCAAAGCATTTAAAAAGCTCCGCAAGATCATTAAGACTGTCTATTTCAGACATGACTCCCTCCATTTCACATATGAGCAAATGTTCATATGAACATACTACATCCCATTTTACATCCTGTCAATATATAATATTCATTATACTGCTGCCTGCTCAGCCTTTTACCGGCCCGGCTTACAGTACCTGCTCGCCGGATACGTACTTGGCCTCAAGTTCGCACTCATCATTCATATACACGGCTCTTTCCAGCCTCTCGTGCAATGACAGCCTGCCGCCGGCCAGAGCATTTTTATCATTTATTACCACCACATCACATTCATAGCCCGGCAGAAAGCTTCCCACTTTGCCGAAGAAGGCTCCGCCGCCCATGGTTCCCATATAGAAGGCCTCGCTGAGCTTTATGGGCTCCATGCCCTCCTCACACATACTGTTTCTGAGCTTGCTGAACTGTATTGAATCTGCCATGGCCCTTAGGATTGACATGGAATGTCCTGCTGCCACGTCCGTCCCGAGTCCGACCTTTATGCCCTTATTCAGATAGCTTTTTATTGGAGCAACTCCATTGCCCAGGTTTGCATTTGAAGAGGGACAATGTGCCACAAACACGTTTCTTTCCGCCAGAGCCTGAATTTCCCCTTCGGTTGAATGCACACAATGTGCCATAACAGTGGGTATGCTGCCTCCGAACAGGCCATATTTCTCATATACCTGTCCATAATAATCTGCCCAGGGCTCCAGCTTCTTTACCAGTTCGATCTCCTTTAGGCTCTCTGACAGATGAGACTGAACAGGCAGTCCGTATTTGTCTGCCAGTTCTCCCAGGCCTTTAAGCAGTTTTTCCGAACATGCCGGAACAAATCTGGGGGTTACAATAGGCTTTACATTTTCATATTTATCCTTTGTGGCTTCTATCCATTTTCCGGCAGCAGACACAGCTTCATCCGCACCGGCCTCTCCATAATCCCCGCCGCCGTTTCTGTCCATGCTTACCTTGCCCACATAAGCCTTTATGCCGGTCTCATCAAGCATTTCCATGAGGATATCCGTTGTATTGCCATGGATGCTGGAAAATACACATGCCCTTGTGGTCTCGCTCTTTCTCAGTCTTTCCCTGAAATATTCATAGGCCATTGTTGCATATTTTTCATCCCCGTACTTTGCCTCCGTAGGGAACACCCTGTCCTTAAGCCAGTCTAACAGTTCGCTGTCCATTCCAAGTCCTATGAATTCGGCCTGGGGTGCATGTAAGTGAAGGTCTGTCATACCCGGAAGGACCAAATGACCCGTGTAGTCAATATAGATGTTATATTCATAGTCCTCGGGCAGTTCCTTGAATACATCTATGACAATACCGTCAACAGCGATCAAATAGCCATTTTCCACGGTTTTTATCGTGTCCTTGTCAATACTGTAGACAATATCACCCTTTATTATCAGTACATTTTCACCCATCTGTTAACCCCTCTGAGTCAATCAATCCAATGCAAATCTGCATTGTTATCCCATACATCCACATGTTTAATAATAACATATCCACAATAAAAAAGCACCTGTCACCCTAAAGTGACAGATGCTCGTTTAAGCTTTAAATTCAGTCAGATCGTATTACTTTGCAGCCTTAGCAGCCTTGATTGCAGCTGTAAGCTGGGGAACGATCTTGTTGAGATCACCTACTACACCGTAGTCAGCTACATCAAAGATAGGAGCATCCTCATCCTTGTTGATAGCTACGATGATATCAGACTCTTCCATACCTGCTACGTGCTGGATAGCACCTGAAATACCAATAGCAAAGTATACGTTAGGTCTTACAGTCTTACCTGTCTGACCAACCTGCAGATCCTTGGGCTTCCAGCCTGAATCTACAACGGCACGTGAACATGAAACCTGTCCGCCGAGTACCTCTGCAAGATCCTCTAATATCTTGAAGTTCTCAGGAGAACCAACACCACGTCCGCCGGAAACTAAGATCTTTGCATCCATGATATCCTTTACATCAGATACAGCCTTAACTACTTCCTTAACGGTTACATACTTGTTATTGGGTGTGAAACCGGGATTGTAATTAATAACCTCTGCCTTAGCACCTGCAACGGGCTCGATCTTCTGCATAACACCGGGTCTTACTGTAGCCATCTGAGGACGGTTGTTAGGACATGCGATGGTAGCGATGGTATTACCGCCAAATGCAGGACGGGTCATAAGCAGCTGGTTGTGAAGCTGCTCCTTACCGGGGATAGCTACTAACGGGAAGTCACCGATATTAAGTACTGTACAGTCAGCTGTCAGACCTGTCTGAACTCTTGCTGATACTGTAGGACCAAGATCACGGCCGATTGCTGTAGCACCTACCAGCATGATCTCAGGCTTGTACTCGTTGATAACAGAAGCCAGTGCATGTGCATAGGGCTCTGTTCTGTATACTTCACATTCCTTGTCATCTACTACGATAACCTTGTCTGCACCATACTCAGCAAGCTTATCAGCAAGACCGCCTACATTGTAACCGATCAGAACTGCTGTAACTTCTGTGTTAAGTGGAGCAGCCAATTCCTTTGCCTTGCCCAACAGCTCGTAAGCAATTCCGCTTACCTCATTGTCAACCTGCTGAGCGAAGACATATACGCCTTTGTACTGTGCGATTTCTTCTCTACTCATTTCCATAATTATTCACCATTTCCTTTTGAATTAAATTACATGCTTCTCATCAAGCTTGCCAACGATATAAGCAACTGCATCTTCAGGAGAATCAGGAACAACCTTCTCACCTGCGCCCTTACGAACCTTATCAGATGCCTTGGCAATCTTTGTAGGTGAACCATTCAGTCCGAGGTTGCCATCCTCAACATCCTTAAGATCTGCACGTCCCCAGGTTGTGATCTCTGCTGCACATGCATCAAAGATACCGCCGGGAGTCATGTAACGGGGATCATTTAATTCAGAAAGTGCTGTTATAAGACAAGGCATCTTAGCTTCAACCATATGATATCTGTCATCATACTGACGCTTTACTGTAACCTTATCGCCATCAACGCTGATCTCCTGTGCATATGAAATTACAGGAATACCAAGATGCTCTGCGATCTGGGGACCAACCTGAGCTGTATCACCATCAATTGCCTGACGACCTGTGATGATCAGGTCATACTCAAGATTTCTCAAAGCTCCTGCGATTGTTGTAGATGTTGCCCAGGTATCAGCACCACCAAGTACTCTGTCTGTTACAAGTACGCCCTTGTCTGCGCCCATAGCCATAGCCTCACGTAATACGTCAGTAGCCTTGGGAAGACCCATTGTAAGTACTGTAACCTCTGCGCCATACTGATCCTTAAGTCTAAGTGCAGCCTCAAGGCCGGCCTTGTCATCGGGATTCATAATTGCGAGCATTGCGCCTCTGTCAAGTGTTCCGTCGGGATTGAACTTAACACCGCCCTTTGTATCAGGAACCTGCTTTATACAAACGATGATTTTCACTTTTATTTCCTCCTACTTTAATAAGTTAGCAGAGATAACCATACGCTGAACTTCACTTGTTCCTTCGTAGATCTCTGTGATCTTAGCATCACGCATCATACGCTCTACATCATATTCCTTGATGTAACCGTAACCACCGTGAAGCTGTACTGCCTTAGTAGTAACTTCCATAGCAACCTCAGCTGCATATAACTTAGCCTGAGCTGCCTCTACTGAGTAAGAAATCTTAGGATTGGTCCTGTACTCATCCTTCTTGCGTGCAGCCTTGTATACAAGAAGCTTAGCTGCCTCAACCTTTGTAGCCATATCAGCTAACTGGAACTGAGTATTCTGGAACTGGCCGATTGCCTTACCAAACTGCTTTCTTTCCTTTACGTAGTTGATTGTTGTCTCAAGAGCACCCTCAGCAATACCAAGTGCCTGAGCAGCGATACCGATACGGCCGCCGTCAAGTGTATGCATGGCGATGTTGAAGCCCTTGCCCTGCTGACCGAGAAGGTTAGCCTTGGGAATACGGCAATCCTGGAATATAAGCTCATATGTAGAAGAACCGCAGATACCCATCTTGTTTTCCTTTGTACCAAAGGTAAATCCGGGTGTGCCCTTCTCTACGATGAATGCTGAAATTTCCTTTATCATACGTCCGCGCTTCTCAATCTTGCCGGTAACAGCAAAAATGACATAAACGTCAGCTTCCTTACCATTTGTAATGAAGCACTTTGAGCCATTAAGAACCCACTCATCACCGTCAAGTACTGCCTTGGTCTGCTGACCCTGGGCATCTGTACCTGCACCGGGCTCTGTAAGTCCGAATGCGCCGAGCTTCTCGCCCTTAGCAAGGGGTACTACATATTTCTGCTTCTGCTCCTCAGTACCAAATGTAAGGATAGGATCGATACAAAGCGATGTATGAGCTGATACGATAACACCTGTTGTGCCGCATACCTTTGACATTTCCTCTACGCACATTGCGTATGTAAGGATATCACAACCCTGTCCGCCGTACTCCTTGGGAACAGGAATTCCCATGAAGCCGTACTTAGCCATCTTATCAACTGTTTCCCTGGGGAATCTGTGCTGCTCATCTACTTCCTGAGCAAGTGGCTTAACTTCATTCTGTGCAAAATCACTGAAAAGCTGTCTTGCCATTTCATGTTGTTTACTTAATGTAAAATCCATGATTTAAAAACCTCCATAAAATTTTATTTTCTCGCCGGGCATTGCCCGGCGATTATGTACTTTTTCTTCACTGACACATCTGTCAGCATATCTGTTTCAAACTACTGTGCATCTACAGGTGTCTTTGTACGGTCTGCATTGTAGATGTAGAAGCCCTTGCCTGACTTGCAGCCTAAGTTGCCGCCACGGACCATCTTACGGATAAGAGGACATGCACGATACTTTGAATCCCCTGTCTCCTTGTATAATACATCCATGATTGCAAGGCAGATATCAAGACCAACGTAGTCACCCAGCTCAAGGGGTCCCATGGGATGATTTGCGCCCAGCTTCATAGCTGAATCAATACCTGCGATATCAGATACACCTTCCATCTTGATGAAAGCTGCTTCATTTATCATAGGAATAAGGATACGGTTTACAACAAAGCCTGCTGCTTCATTTACCTGTACGGGAGTCTTGCCGATCTCTTCAGAGATCTTCTTGATGGTCTCGACAGTCTCATCAGGTGTGTTAACACCGGCAATAACCTCGATAAGCTTCATTCTGTCTGCAGGATTGAAGAAATGCATACCAACAACAGGTCTGTTTACACCCTTACCGATCTCTGTGATTGAAAGAGATGATGTATTTGAAGAAAATACACACTCAGGCTTGCAGATAGCATCCAGTTCCTTGAAGGTTGTCTGCTTTACATTCATATCCTCAAAGGCTGCCTCTACGATAAGGTCGCAGTCTGCACACAGATCTTCCTTAAGTCCGGGAGTGATCTTTGCTGTGATAGCATCAACAGCTTCCTGTGTCATTTTTCCTTTCTCAACGAGCTTTGCATAGCCCTTTACGATCTTGTCCTTGCCGCCATCAGCCCACTCCTGCTTGATATCGCAGAGAGCTACCTCATAGCCTTCTGTCTGAGCAAATGCCTTAGCAATGCCCTGGCCCATGGTTCCAGCACCAATAACGCCTACTTTCATGTTTTTGCCTCCTTTAATTATATTATATTTTAATTATTAGCAATTTTTAAAAGGAACAACCTTAAGCTTCTTTTCCTTATCCTTTTCAAGGAAGTTGCCCATGCCTGCCTTCTGGTCTTCTGTCTCGAAGCAGTCACCGAAGAGCTTCTCTTCTATAACGATTGCCTTATCCATATCTACCTGAAGTCCCTCGTTAATGGCCTTCTTGCAGTTGCGTACTGCAATGGGAGCATTGGCTGCAATGCCTGCTGCCATCTTATTTGCTGCTGCCATCAGAGCATCCTTGGCTGATACTGTGACCTCACCTGCTTCGTTCACCTCAGCAGATACAACCTGATTTACAAGGCCGATCCTGTAAGCCTCAGCTGCCTTGATATTACGTGCTGTATAGATAAGCTGCTTGGCCATACCGGGGCTGACAAGTCTTGCCAGTCTCTGTGTTCCGCCAAAACCGGGTGTGATTCCCAGTCCTACCTCAGGCTGTCCGAAAACAGCATTGTCAGAGCAGATCCTGATATCACAGCTCATGGAAATCTCGCAGCCACCGCCAAGTGCAAAGCCATTGACAGCTGCTATTACGGGGATAGGGAAGGTCTCAAGCTTACGGAATACATCGTTACCCTTCTTGCCGAAAGCCTCGCCCTCTGCCTTTGTAAGTGTACTCATCTCGCCTATATCTGCACCGGCTACAAAGCTCTTCTCACCTGCACCTGTCAGGATAAGGCATCTTACAGTCGAAAGATCAACAGCATCCAGTGTGGCATTCAGCTCATCCAGGACCTGTGAATTAAGTGCATTGAGAGCCTTTTCCCTGTTGATGGTAATGGTTCCTACAGCGCCGTTTACTTCGTATAATACGAAATCCATAGTGTTATTCTCCTTTAGTTTATTAAACACGACAAGCAGCTACCCTTTACAGACAGCTGCTTACCGTTATTTTGCTTATTTTTTTACATCTCAACGATTGTGGCACAACCCATACCACCACCGATACACAATGTAGCAAGTCCCTTATGAGCACCTGCCTTCTTCATCTCATGAAGCAGTGTAACGAGGATTCTTGCACCTGAAGCTCCAACAGGATGTCCGAGAGCAATAGCACCGCCATTGGGATTGAGCTGCTTGTCAACATCAATTCCAAGATCCTTGCCTACTGCAACTGACTGAGCTGCGAATGCTTCATTTGCTTCGATGATATCGAAATCTTCGATCTTGTAGCCTGTCTTGGCCATAACCTTCTTGGTAGCTGCAACAGGTCCGATTCCCATGATTGAAGGATCAACGCCTGCAAGGGCACCTGCAACGAAGGTTGCCATAGGTGTAACGCCAAGCTCAGCTGCCTTCTCTTCGCTCATAAGCACGAGAGCTGCGGCACCGTCATTGATACCAGAAGCATTACCTGCTGTAACATAGCCATCGGGGTTGATAGGACGAAGCTTTGCAAGACCTTCCATTGTAGAACCGGGTCTGGGGCCTTCATCTGTATCAAATACGATAGTCTCTTTCTTCTTCTTTACTTCTACAGGAACGATCTCATCCTTGAAAGCACCTGTCTCAATTGCCTTTGCTGCCTTCTGCTGGCTCTTAAGTGAGAATGCATCAAGTTCTTCTCTTGTAAGCTTCCACTGCTCGGCAATATTGTCGGCTGTCTTGATCATATGGTAATCATTGAATGCATCCCAAAGAGCATCATTGACCATTGTATCAACAAACTTGCCATTGTTCATTCTATATCCGAAACGTGCATTCATTGCAGCATAGGGTGCCATAGACATATTCTCCATACCACCTGCCACTACAACATCAGCATCACCTGCCATGATCATCTGAGCTGCCTGGTTAACGCAGTTAAGACCTGAACCACAGACAACATTCATGGTAACTGCGGGAACCTCTATGGGAAGTCCGGCCTTAAGGGTTGCCTGACGGGCTACATTCTGTCCAAGTCCGGCCTGGATAACGCATCCCATGTATACCTGATCAACGTCTTCGGGCTTAACGCCAGCTCTCTTAACTGCCTCCCTGATAACTATTGCACCGAGTTCAGCTGCGGGTGTTGTGCTGAGTGAGCCGCCCATTGTACCAATGGCTGTACGGCATGCACTTGCGATTACTACTTTCTTTGCCATTTCTCATGACTCCTTTCATTATATATGAAGGCAGTGTATCTGCCTTTCCCTGACCCTGTCAAAAGATTGTTATTTTTTTGTCATTGTCGTAAGTCCTATTTTACCACAGTTGTATGACTGTGGCAATGGAAAGATATATTTATATTTTCACTCACCGGTCTGTGTAAGGAACTCATATGCCTTTTCGTATTTTTCCCAGCGGGCAATATCCTGTTTAGTAGGATGCTCCATACGTTCCCTGGTCATATTGTGCTTAAGATCTGCCAGTTTCACCTTCTTAGCCAGGGGATTTTCCTTTACCCTTGCCACATAATCCATATAGGGCACGGCCTTGCTGTGGGTAAGCACCTCTACAGCTGTAACTATTTCCTCCGGAAAGCCCATGTCCCTCAGATTCCTTGCGGTGTAATCCGTATCCTCGATAATATCATGCAGCAGTGCCACGCAGACACTGGTTTCATCGTCCATGGCTTCAGCCACCTCATAGGGGTGAAATACATAGGGGATATTATCCTTGTCCACCTGGTCCTTATGAGCCTCAAAGGACAGCCTGAGTGCCTTTTTTGTCAGCGTCGTATATATCATACCGGTCTCCTTACCTACAGGATTTAATTATAGAATAAATGCTTTCTTCTTTCAACCGAGCCTGTCCTAAAATTAAGTATTTTGACAGCCCTCATTAAATAAAAAGGCAGCCCTTAAAGGACCGCCTCTGTATTTTCTATTCAGTTTTAAATCTCGGGCTCGATCAGTCCGTAGGTATTGCCCTTTCTCTTATATACCACGTTGACCTGATCGGTCTCAGCATTTACAAATACGAAGAAATTATGGCCTGTCAGCTCCATCTGGATGCAGGCATCCTCAGCATACATGGGCTTGATATCAAACTTTTTGCTGCGGACTATCTGTACCTCCTCATCCTCAACATATTCCTTCTCTATGAATTCGGGTCTGAAATATTCCTTGTTCTGCTGCTTATCGATCAGCTTGTTCTTATACTTCTTAAGCTGTCTCTCTATTATCTCCTCTACCAGGTCAATGGATACATACATATCATTGCTCACCTGCTCGGATCTGATAACGGATCCCTTTACCGGAATGGTAACCTCTATCTTCTGTCTGTCCTTTTCAACGCTCAGCGTTACATGCACTTCAGTGTCAGGCGTAAAATACTTTTCCAGTTTGCCTATCTTGTCCTCAACAGCACTCTTTAAGCCCTCTGTTACTTCAATGTTCTTGCCCACGATGATAAATTTCATATACATCAGTCCCTTCTGATTCAAGATTTGTCACACGTTGAACATAAAAATATTCGTTTGACATAGGCATATTTTAACACATTTTCACATCATTTGTCCATCTATTTGCAAATGTTCTGACAATTTAAGTTCTTCTTTTTCAATTGTCTTTATTTTATTTTTTTCAAATTTCCACTTGCAATTGTCATTTTTTATGATTATGACCGTTTGGTTTGTCCATTTTTTTGAGTTGACCAAAAGATTGTGAATTAGTCAAAAAATTGTGAATAAAGTGGATATCTCGGTGAATAAGTGCTTTTTCAAGCTTTTAAATGTGGATAACTTAATAGGATTTCGATTGGTTCAATTGCTAAAATGCGAATAACTTTGTGCATTGTGCATATTAAATTTCTTGTCAAGAACTTATTTTCATTTTTTTATTTTCAGACAATTTACCCGCTAAATCAGAAAACACCGCTAGCCGGTCACCCAGTCAATAAAAAAATATCCCCACGAGCTTATTTTATGTACAATAAAACGGTCTTAAGTCTTCTTGACAGCAATGTCAAACGCCCCTGTCAGCACGTGAAACTCCCCGATTTAAGCCAGTCTTGCGTGAAACAGTTACGAGTGTCATTTCGTACTACTAATAGGGTACCGTTAATTGATTGACCACCACATTCAGTATAATAGATTGACCGCCGCATTCAGTAGTATTCCTTTCGCCGGCTCTGCGAATAAAAAAAACAGGAGTGGAAATCCCACTCCTGCTTATCAGACTTAGAAAATACGTCTTACACAAAGAGGCGTTCTGTAGGTTGCGGAACCTACTATAATACCTGTCTTCGGGGTCGATGCATGTACGATCTGACCATTTCCGATATAAATACCAACGTGACCTGAATAACATACAATATCGCCGGGCTGTGCATTTTCCAATCCGCCCACGTCATATCCGACGCTTCTGTCACCAGAGGACGAATGAGGAAGACTTACACCGAAGTTAGCATATACACTCATTACAAATCCCGAACAGTCCGTACCATTTGTCAGTGAGCTGCCACCGTAAACATAGGGATTACCTACAAACTGTAATGCATAATTGACTACGTTCGTACCTGCGCCGCTTCCTGAAATGCTTACAGGGGCTGTTGTGTTAGAACTGCTGCCACCATTATCGGCATTTGCCGCCTGCTCCTGAGCCAGCTTTGCAGCTGCTGCTGCATTAGCCTTGTCACGTGCTTCTTTTTCTTTTGCGAGACGAGCCTCCTCTTCTTCTTTGGATTCAGCCGTCACAAATTCAGTTTTGATTGTTACATAGTCGGTAGATACGTATCCGTAACCCTCTTCAATATCTACCTGCACCCATCCATCCAGCTTCTCAGTTACTATCAGCTGGTCATCTATGGGAACCAGGCCCAATACCGACGACTCCAGATCAGGCTCTTCCCTAACCTTCAGCGTCGTGGTAGTGACTGTAGCTATAACAGTCCCAACCTCTTTGGCTACCTCTACGGCCTCCTCGCCTGTTACACAGTACTCGCCCTTAACATATCCGGTACAGTTACCTGACTGGATCTTGTACCAGCCATTACTCTCCTCAATAAAAGTACCCACCGAGTTGTCATACAGCTTACCGACTATCTGCCCTGTTTCTTCATCCGGATAGTCCCTGACATTGACGTAATTGTCGACCTGAGCGATAACAAGATTAGTGAAATCCTCCTCCAGCTCATCTCCGATCATATCCTCATGGGTCTCAGGCATCTGTATCTCTACTATCTCCTTTTGCGGAGTTACAGTAGCCCAAACGGCATCGGCATTGGCAGACTGTATGGTCTCATCCTGTGCCTTGCTTATCTGGTCTGATACCAGAGGCATCACCTCATCTTTGACTTCACTCACCGACGCAGCCTCATCCATATCCACGGATACGCCTGCACCCGGCAACAGGCTCGAAATACCCTTGGCCTGCACCTGAGTATGTGAAGCACCCAGAGTCAATCCGATCATTGCAACAGTAGCAAAAATCTTCCAATATTTAAATTTCATAGATTCACCTTTTGACTGATTTTTGATCAATTTACGCGCGAATTTATGTGAATTTTACCATAAAGTATATGTTATTGTCAACCTGTCGAGTTATGCAAACCAGGGGCCTGCTCAGAACCCGCTTTTGCTTTCAATTCTGCCTGCTGACAAAAGTCAGCAATTCATCAGACCGGCTTCTTAAGCGAATTAAGATATTCGCAGGCCGAGTTGACCGCATTTGCTCCATCTGCCGCAGCAGTGATTATCTGTCTCAGCTTTTTGCTGCGGGCATCACCTGCCACAAAGATTCCCTTAGCAGAAGTAACTCCGTCCTCTCCTGCGAGAATATACCCGGACTCATCCATTTTTACAAGTCCCTCAAAGCATTCCGTTATGGGATGGGTCCCCACGGCTATAAAGATTCCATTTACGGAAAGTTCGCTCTCAGAGCCATCGTGAAGATTTTTCACGGATATGCTCTCCACCATATCCTCTCCGCTGATAGCCTCAACAGCACTATTGTAGATTATCTTAATATTCGGAGTATTCTTAACAGCCTGAGCCAAAGTATAGGCTCCTCTGAATGTATCCCTCCGGTGTATGAGATATACCTCCTTGCAGGTCCTTGCCAGAAAAAGGGCATCCTCCAGAGCCACATCTCCACCACCTACCACTGCTACGGTCCTGTTCTTGAAAAAGGCACCGTCACAGGTTGCACAGTAGGACACACCCATTCCGGCCAGTTCTTCCTCACCGGGAATGCCCAGATGATTGTGTGCCGCGCCGGTTGCGATTATTATTGCCCTGCTTTCAAACGCTCCTGCATCTGTGGTCACCTCCAAAAAGCCGTCTTTTGGGGCAACGGCGCTGACAGAGGCTTCAAGGAATTCGGCTCCCATATTAAGAGCATGCTCTTTCATCTTTTCACCCAGTTCCATGCCGCCAATATGAGGCAGTCCCGGATAATTATCCACCTCATAGGTTGTTGTGACCTGGCCTCCTCCTATAGGACTTTCTTCTATATTAATTGTGTCAAGTCCGGCTCTCTTTCCGTATATTGCAGCTGTAAGTCCTGCAGGTCCCGCTCCTATTATCAAAAGATCCTTCATTTTATCCTCCCAAAGTTCTCTTCCTACTCACATCTGATTGGCAAATGTATTAAATAAAGGCTTAAAAGCCCCCTGTCATGGCAATTATCTGGCCCGTCATGTATTCAGGCATATTTATGATATTAAGCACAGCCTCCGCCACCTCAGAGGGGTCCGCGAACCTGCCAATAGGTATGCTTTCAGCCAGCTCTTCTCTTTCTTCCCTGCTAAATACCCGGTTCATATCCGTATCTATCACGCCACAGGACAGAGCGTTGACTCTTATATTGCTCGGCGCCAGTTCCTTGGCCAGGGCCTTAGTCAGCGCATCCAGCCCGCCCTTTGAAGCACTGTAGGCTACTTCCATGGAAGCTCCTGTCTGTCCCCACATGGAAGATATATTGACGATACAGCCTGAGTGTTTTTTAAGCATCCGTGGAATGACACCCCTGCACATATAAAAGGGGCCGCTTAGGTTCACCCCCATAAGCCTCATCCATTCTTCATCAGTCATATCCTGCAACAGCCCGATATGGGATATACCCGCATTATTAACAAGTACATCCACCTCTTTCACATTTTGCAGGAAATCCTGCACCGCGTTGGAATCCGATATGTCACACTTATAGGCCTGACAGCTTATATTGTGTTGACTATTCAAGTCACTCGCAATATCCTGTAGAATTCCAATATTGTTTTCGCAGGTAAGCAAAAGGTCATAGCCCTCTGCGGCAAGCCTGTAAGCTATGGCCTTTCCAATGCCCCTGGAAGCACCGGTTATGACAGCAGTCTTATTATCACTCATATTTCACGTCCATAATACAACATCTGGTTACTCTGTTTTCAAAACCCACTTTATATAGTGTATAACATTTTATATAAAAGGTCTATGCCTATTTTACAAAGGAATAAATTTTCACTTTTCCCCCGCCAACTTTAAAATGAAGGCACCCCTTTTCATCAGTTCTTAAATAAGGAATTGATTTTTCTTTAAGAATTTCCAGTGTTTCAGCATGTGGATGACCATATCTGTTATTTACTCCGACCGATATAACTGCCATGTCCGGCTTAATAAGCTTAAGCAGTTCTTCGCTTGTGGAAGTATAGGAGCCATGATGTCCCACCTTAAGCAGGGATAGACCCGCAGCAGACGGAGTCCCCTCCATATTGTCCAGCATAAGCTTTTCACCGCCCTTTTCCAGATCGCCCATCTCCCAAAAAGAAAAATCTCCGTAATCGAGATCCAGTACCAGCGAGGCATCATTGGCGTCGGATATATCCGTATCCTCATAGGGATAGAGGCATTCGACTGACATATTTCCGTCGCCTAAAGTAAATCCGGCAGAAATCGGGCAGATTTCGCCACCCTGTGCCTCCACGAGCTCCTGAATATCTTCAAAATCTCCATTACTTAAAAAGCCCGAACCGACATATATCCTTTTTACATGGATGCACTCTTCCCTTCCCAGGGTAAGCAGCTCCCTTATGCCGTTAATATGATCCTCATCCGGATGGGAAAGAAATATGCCCTCTATCTCAGATGTTCCTATGCATTTCAAAGCGGGGATGATCCGTCTGTCGCCTACGCTGCTTACGCTGCTGCTGCCTCCGTCAAACATATAGACCCTTCCCTTTTCATTAACAGTGATGATTCCGTCTCCCTGCCCCACATCCAGCACATACAGCTCAAGACCTGTGTGAAATCTGACCGACATAAGCAGAAAGCATATCGTAACACCCGTTATAAAAATTGGAATCTTCAGCTTTTTACTGTAATTGCATACCACAAGCAGAATAATGTAAAAGAGGATTATCTTCCACATATCCGGTCTTCCCAGGTTGCGTCTCCCCACTGCGGAATTTTCCAAAATGACACAAGTGCTTTTATAAATCCACAAAATTAACTTTGCAAAAAAAGCAGGAATAAAAGCCAGCTCTTTGACCGTAAGAGTCAACAAAATCACTGCAATTCCCATTACAAGCAGCACACTCATAAGGGGGATCACCAGCAGGTTAAGCAGTACGGAATAGAAGGGTATTTCATAATAGAACCATAGGATTGACGGCATTGTCACCACAAATACGAAGGCGGAGACCAGGGCATTCTGCCCGAGGGTAAGCATCCCCTTAAGCAAACTAATTAAAACAGGATTTAGTCTGCCGGCAACTTTTCGCATAACACGTTTTTTTACCTTCTTCATATCAAAGATATTGTCTTCAAAAGCCTTGTAGAATCCCCCTACGGCGCAGACTGCCAGAAAAGACAGCTGATAAGAGGCGTCAAACAGATATCCCGGATTTCCGCACAGTATCAGGATGGAAGCAAGAGACATGGCCGACATAAGATCATAGGCCCTATGCAGAAGCTTAGCCACCAGGAAGGTCATGAACATCACAGCCGCCCTGACTGCTGAGGCTGAGTCACCCACCATGGCAACATAAAGGAAAAGAAATATGCCGGAAATAAGTACACAAATGGGAATAGGCAGCCTTAATCTTCGAAGCAGGTTATATATCCCCATACACAGGAAGCTGATATGCAGTCCGGAAATGGCCAGAATATGTCCAATGCCGTTCTTCTGGAACACATCCTTTATACTGCTGTCCAAGTCTCCCTTCATTCCCAAAAGCATGGCCTTCAGTATGGAGGCATCCTCCTCACCTAGGTTTTCATCCAGGCAGCCGGCGCAGATAAGCTTTATCTCATACATTCTTTGCTTTATAAAGCTGTATTCCTCCCCCGAGGCGCACAATTTCCCATTTTTTATGCGGTATAAATAACCCCTGTTCTTGTAAAATTTGTATGTGTCGAATTCTCCCGGATTAGTTGCGCTGTCATAGTAATCCAGACTTCCGGACATAATAACATAGCTTCCCATTCTGACTGTTGTGTCTGCTGCAGCCAGGACCTGAATTTTCCCATCCTGTTTTTGGCAATTTTCATAGCCCAAATTGACTACCTCAGTCATTTTGCTTTCGTTCATTTCTTTAAGCCAGGAAAGCTCATCCAGTTCCACAAGGAGTATTTCTTCACCGTAATATTCCTTCCAAGCCATATCATGCACCCTGCCGCAGACATATATGGTATCACTTTCTGAAACCTGAGCATTTGTAAAGCAGTTATCGCCCAAAGAAGAATAAACAGGGCGTTTTTTATCGTATATACCGGTATTAAACAGCAGTAAAATTCATAATATCAGAATGATATTGGCAGTAAAAAGTGGCCTTATTGCCGCTTTTTGAGCGATATTAATCAATTCTACTTTTAATTTTACCATTTAATTT
>R03__coassemble_566_pt1 | contig 20580 bp, 22 predicted proteins | sample R03__metabat2_low_PE_031 | metagenome-assembled genome bin R03
CTACCACGGAACTGCTTACGGTGCTTCACTCTCTTTGGCATTAACATTATTTATCGCTCCCTTCCTGCGAAACAACTTCTTCGCTATTCTTTGTAGGAAGTATTTCACCCTTATAGATCCATACCTTAACGCCTACCTTACCATATGTGGTGTCGGCCTCTGCGAAGCCATAATCAATATCAGCACGAAGAGTCTGAAGAGGAATTGTACCCTCGCTGTAGAACTCTGTACGAGCCATATCAGCACCACCAAGACGTCCTGAAACGCTTGCCTTGATACCCTGAGCGCCTGCCTTCATGGTTCTGCCCATGCAAGACTTCATAGCTCTTCTGAAAGATACACGATTCTCGAGCTGGCTTGCGATATTCTCTGCAACAAGCTGAGCATCTCTGTCAGGTCTCTTGATTTCCTTGATATCTACTGAAATCTTCTTATCTGTGATCTTTGCAAGTTCCTTCTTGGTAATCTCGATCTCATTACCGCCCTTACCGATTACAACACCGGGCTTAGCTGTGTAGATGATCACCTTTACTCTGTCTGATGCTCTTTCGATCTCAATCTTAGATACGCCGGCAGCATACAGCTTCTTCTTAAGAAACTCTCTTATTTTGTAATCTTCAACAAGGTAATCCGAAAAATCCTTGCCATCAGCATACCACTTGGAATCCCAATCCTTGATAACGCCGACTCTCAGTCCATGAGGATTAACTTTCTGTCCCATTATCTAACTCCTTCCTATCTTTCATCAAGAACTACAGTAATGTTGCTCATTCTCTTTTCGATCCTATAAGCTCTACCCTGTGCTCTTGGTCTAACTCTCTTCATTGTAGGTCCTTTATCTGCATAACACTCTGCAATGTAGAGTTTGTCGCGGTCCATGCCATTGTTGTTCTCTGCATTGGCAATTGCTGACTCTAAAAGCTTCTTAATAATGCTTGAAGCATATCTGGGATTGTATGTAAGTATTGCAAGTGCAGTATTTACATCCTTACCTCTGATAGCATCCAATACGAAACATGCCTTCTGTACTGAAACCCTAGCATAAGATAATTTTGCTGAGGGTCTGGTATCTTTGTTGGCATTTCTTTCTCTCTTAATCTGGGATCTATGTCCTTTTGCCATCTTATTAGTCCTCCTTTAAATTATCTTACCTTAGACTTCTTCTCGTCCTTGCCATGTCCTCTGTAAGTACGTGTTACTACGAACTCGCCGAGCTTATGTCCAACCATGTCCTCTGTAACATATACAGGTACATGCTTTCTTCCATCGTGAACAGCTATTGTATGTCCAACGAATGAAGGAAAGATTGTCGAACGACGTGACCATGTCTTAATAACTGATTTATTACCTGATGCATTCATAGCGTCTACTTTCTTAAGCAGGCTCTCATCTGCGAAAGGTCCTTTTTTAAGTGATCTAGCCATTTTATTTCCTCCTAATTGATCAACTACTTAATAGCTCTACCGTCTCTACGTCTTACGATCATCTTGTTAGAAGCTTTCTTCTTCTTACGTGTCTTAAGACCAAGAGCAGGCTTGCCCCAAGGTGTACATGGGCCGGGACGACCGATAGGTGCACGTCCCTCACCACCACCATGTGGATGGTCGTTGGGGTTCATGACTGAACCGCGGACTGTAGGTCTGATACCCATATGACGCTTACGTCCGGCCTTACCAAGGTTGACCAGGTTGTGATCACCGTTGCCTACAACACCTATTGTGGCGCGGCAGATGATTGGAACCATTCTCATTTCGCCTGAAGGAAGACGAAGTGTTGCATACTTTCCTTCCTTGGCCATCAGCTGTGCTGCATTACCTGCAGAACGAACAAGCTGACCGCCCTTACCGGGATATAACTCGATGTTGTGAACCTGAGCACCTACAGGAATCTCAGAAAGAGGTAAGCAGTTACCTACTCTTACTTCTGCTTCAGGTCCGTTCATAACCTTCTGGCCTACCTTTAAGCCTTCGGGAGCAAGGATGTAAGCCTTCTCGCCATCCTCGTAACAGATCAGAGCAATGTTAGCTGTTCTGTTAGGATCATACTCGATAGTCTTTACGACTGCGGGAATACCGTCCTTTGCATTTCTCTTGAAGTCGATTATTCTGTACTTTCTTCTGTTGCCGCCACCCTGATGTCTGACGGTTATCTTACCCTGGTTGTTACGTCCAGCATTTTTCTTCAGTGATGTACATAATGACTTTTCAGGTGTGTCACATGTGATCTCTGAGAAATCTGATCCAGTCATGTTTCTTCTGGATGGTGTATATGGGTTGTATGTCTTAATTCCCATGATTATTTCTCCTTTTTCTAATGTTTGATATCGTGCTCATCCTGCACATACTTGAAAGCTTATTTTACAGACCTGAGAAAATCTCGATGTCCTTGCTGTCAGCTGTAAGCTGAACAACTGCTTTCTTTGTCTTTGCTGTCTTGCCGTAGGTCATGCCACGTCTCTTTGTCTTGCCATCAAGGTTCATTGTATTAACCTTTGCAACCTTGGTGCCCTCGAACATCTTCTCAACAGCTTCCTTGATCATTGATTTGTTAGCTTCGGGATGTACTAAGAATGTGTACTTCTTTTCGCCCATGGCGTTCATACTCTTCTCAGTTACAACCGGCTTGAGGATTACATCATAGTATTTAATATCTGCCATTATGCATACACCTCCTCGATTGTCTTTACGGCATCCTGTGTAAGAACAAGCTTCTTAGCATTCAGGATATCGTATACATTGATTGTGTTTGTAAGAGTTGTCTTTACTGTAGGAACATTCTTTGCTGACATTACAACATTCTCATTGTTCTCATTGATAACAACCAGTGCCTTTGCGTCAACCTTGAGATTGTTCATTACATTGACAAAATTCTTTGTCTTGATCTCATCAAACTCAAGCTTATCTACTACTATAAGGTTGCCATTTGCTACCTTATCTGTAAGAGCGCTCTTAAGTGCTGCTCTCTTTTCCTTCTTATTCATCTTGAATGAATAATCTCTCGGTACAGGTGCGAATACAACGCCGCCGCCTGTCCACTGGGGAGATCTTGTGGAACCCTGACGAGCATGTCCTGTTCCCTTCTGTCTCCAGGGCTTTCTTCCGCCACCGCTTACCTCAGATCTGGTCTTTGCCTTCTGTGTACCCTGACGGTTATTAGCAAGCTGCTGTACAACGGCCAAATGAACTAAATGCTCGTTGATCTCAACTCCGAAGATAGCATCGTTGAGTTCCATTGTACCAACTTCTTTTCCTTCCATATTATAAACTGATACGTTTGCCATCGTGGATGGTCCTCCTTTCGTCATGCTTCAAGCTCTTAAGCCTCAGCTCTTGTTGTTTCTTTGATTGTAACCAATGCCTTCTTAGGTCCGGGAACCGCACCCTTGATAAGAAGAAGATTCTTCTCAGCATCAACTCTTACAACCTCAAGATTCTGAACTGTTACCTTTACATGGCCCATATGACCGGGCATGCCCTTGCCTTTGAATACACGGCTGGGTGATGAACATGCACCATTGGAACCCTGATGACGATGGAATTTTGAACCGTGCTTCATAGGTCCTCTGCTCTGGCCTAATCTCTTGATAGCACCCTGGAATCCCTTACCTTTTGAAATAGCCGTTGCATCGATCTTGTCGCCTACCTCAAAGATATCGGCCTTGATCTCCTGTCCAAGGCTGTATTCCTCAGCGTTCTCGAACTTGAACTCTCTTAAGTTTCTCTTGGGACCTACACCGGCCTTATCAAGATGACCCTTGACAGCCTTGTTAACACCATGTCTGTGTGCAACTTCCTTCTTGCCGGCCTTATCCTTGTTTACTACCTTTTCAGCCTTCTCGCCAAATCCAACCTGGACTGCTGAGTAGCCATCGTTCTCTACCGTCTTGATCTGTGTTACTGCACAGGGACCGGCTTCAAGAACTGTTACAGGTACAAGCACGCCATCTTCATTGAAGATCTGTGTCATACCGATCTTTGTTGCTAAAATAGCTTTCTTCATTTCTTTTCCTCCTGTTTGACCTACAGCGGGGCGCTAGCGCGTCCATACTAGAAGAAGGTCTTATTTGTTTTTCATTTTGATGTCAATGTAAACGCCTGCAGGCATCTCTAATCTCTGAAGAGCATCAATCGTCTTGGGTGTAGGTGTGATGATGTCGATGAGTCTCTTATGAGTTCTCTGCTCGAACTGCTCTCTGGAGTCCTTGTACTTGTGTACGGCACGGATGATTGTTACAACTTCCTTCTTTGTAGGAAGTGGAACAGGTCCGCTTACCTGTGCTCCGTTCTTCTTGACTGTTTCGATGATTTTTTTGGCAGATGCATCAACTAACTGATGATCATAAGCTTTAAGAGTAATTCTCATAACCTGATTTGCCATAAAAAAAGTCGCCTCCTTTTCGTACTTTTAAAATTACCAGTACGACAAGCGGTGACTGTACACTCTTCCGTGTGTGTCCTATTTTTAACTTCAAGCCTGCGCTTGCAGGACTTTCACACGTTGTTTCCGGCTCATACCGGACATTACTTGTATACAGTGACTTGTCGTCAGTTTCCTAACTTGACATTCGCTCCACGGAAAACCTGCCACATAGGGCAGCAACCTCACGCTTCATAGCTATCATGCCACAGCAATGACTAATATAACCTATATTGCCAAATTGTGCAAGAGGTTTTTTCTGTTTTTTTCACAAATTTTGCTTTTTATTTTTGTAGAAATTTTTATAGGGCTAAATTCTTGTGCCCAGCACGCCTGTCTGACACAAAATGTAGTTTTCAAACCCTCTCACACCCTGCAGACAAATAAAAGCTTCGCAGGAACCGCTCCCCTAAGACAGATCAAAGAGGTATCTGCGGCACACCCACGAAGCTTTTATATTCTGCATTTTCTTATTTACATATCCTTGACGGACTCGAATTCCTTTACTATCTCTTCAGAAGGAGCCTTGGTAAGAAGGCTGACTACCACGATAAAGATCAGACTCACCGGGAAGCCTACAGCCAGGGAATAAAGTCCTGTTGCACTTCCTATGGTGCTGCCGCCCACAAGAGGAATGTAATCCCAGATGATAACAGTCAGCGCGCCGGAAATAAGTCCTGCGATTCCACCCGGCAGATTGGTCCTTTTCCAGAAAAGTGACATAAGCACCAGCGGACCAAAGGCGGCGCCAAGGCCTGCCCAGGCATCAGATACAAGTCCCATGACCGATGAATCCGGATTCCAGGCTATGAAGAAGGCAATCACTGCTACCACCACAATAGCAGTACGGCTTATCTTTAAGATGGTATCATCATCAGCATCCTTTTTGATACAGCCCTTGATGATATCCTCAGCTATGGCTGAAGCAGATACCAAAAGGTGCGAATCGGCAGGGGTCATGATATCTGCCAGAATACCGCAAATGAAAAGTCCTGCTATAAAAGGAGCATTTATTTCTTCACTAAATACCTTCTTGATCATCTCAATGAAGATCTTCTCTGTACCAACCTCAGTAAGATAATCATAATCCATATAAGCTCTTCCCACTACACCGATAACAGCTGCAGCTGCAAGCGAAAGAGTAACCCAGGTGATGGCTACGACCTTTGACTTGGTCATCTCCTTCTCATTCTTAACCGCCATAAACCTTACAAGGATATGGGGCATACCGAAATATCCCAGTCCCCAGGCAAGACCGCTTATCACGCCTGTTGCGGATACACCCTTGAACATATTGACAAAGCCGGGATTCTCTGCAATGGCAGGTGCAAGACCGTCAGCCACTGTACTTCCATCAGCCTTAAGAAAAGCCACAGCACAGATGGGAACTACCAAAAGAGCTATGAGCATCAGAGTACCCTGGATAAAGTCCGTGGTACATACTGCCATGAAGCCGCCCATCAGTGTGTATACAAGAATAACCACAGCACCAATGATAAGTGCAACATGGTAATCAATTCCGAAGATGGAATCAAAAAGCTTTCCGCCTGCTGCCAGTGCCGATGCACAGTAAACAGTAAAGATTATAACTATTATTATAGAAGAAACAAGAAGGAATATTCTCTTTTCATCCTTGAATCTGTTCTCCAGAAATCTTGGAAGGGTTACGGCATTGCCTGCCTTGATGGTATATTTTCTCAGCCTTGAGGCAACCACCAGCCAGTTGATGATGGTACCGATCAGAAGTCCCAGTGCGCACCATCCGTCACCGGAGTTCATACCTGTCAAAAATATTGCTCCCGGAAGTCCCATCAAAAGCCAGCCGCTCATGTCGGAAGCCTGAGCCGAAAGCGCTGCCACAAAGCCTCCTAAGTTACGTCCTCCCAGGAAATAGTCCTCGGCATTTGAATTCTTCTTTGAAAATACAAGACCGATATAGACCATCATGATCATATATACGGCAAATGCCAGTAAGATGATAATTGTTGAACTCATTTTATTCCTCCCCTGCCTTTATAGCAGCTGCCTGCTCGGCCTGGATATCAGGGTCATAAGAAACCATAGGTTCAATATCCATGCCCTTAAATTTTCTGTCCATATAATTACGAAGGATCTTTACCACTACCGGGGACATGGCTATGACGCCGATAAGGTTAGGGATCATCATCAGACCGTTGAAGGTATCCGAAATATCCCAGGCCAGAGATGAAGTCATCAGCGCACCGCTGACTATCATCAGTACAAATATAACTCTGTAGATCTTGGTTCCTTTGGTACCAAATAAATATTCAACTGCCTTACTTCCGTAATGGGACCAGCCGAGTACTGTAGTAAAAGCAAAGAGCAATACGGCTATTGCCACAAACCACTGTCCCACAACGCCGAACACGTTACCAAAAGCAGTTGCTACCAGAGTAGCATCATCTGTGCCTTCTATTGCCATGCCGGTGCTCAGATCTATATAACCTGAAGAAAGCACTACCACTGCTGTCATGGTACATACAACAAAGGTATCCGCAAATACCTCAAAGATGCCCCAGAGGCCCTGCTTAATAGGCTCCTTTACATTGGAATTGGAATGTACCATAACGGAAGAACCAAGACCTGCTTCATTGGAAAATACGCCTCTCTTGCAGCCCTGTGTGATAACGGTCTTAATAACTATTCCGCTTGCAGCACCGCCTACAGCCTTAACTCCCCAGGCATATTTAAAGATTGCAACAAACATGGCAGGTACAGAGGTAATGTGTACACAGAAGATAATAAGAGCTCCAAGCACATAGGCTACAGCCATAAAAGGAACTACTCTTTCCGCAACTGAAGCTATTCTCTGAAGGCCACCTATGATGATCACTCCGCCGATCACAACCAGCACGAGACCGATCACCAGGTTGACAACCGTGATATCACCGTAAAGCACAGGTGCATCCACATTAGCAAAGAAAGCCGACTTAATGTTGGCCGTGATCTTGTTGACCTGTCCCATATTTCCTATACCGAAGCTGGCCAGTATGGCAAAGCATGAAAACAGCACAGCCAGTCCACTTCCCAACTTCTCATAACCGGCAATCTTGCCAAGTCCGTCCTTAAGATAGTACATGGCACCACCGGACCATTCTCCGTCCTTGTTCTTTCTTCTGAAATAAATACCCAACACATTTTCGCTGAAATTGGTCATCATTCCGAAGAATGCTGCAATCCACATCCAGAATACGGCACCGGGACCTCCGATGACTATGGCTGCGGAAACACCCGCTATATTACCTGTGCCTATGGTAGCCGCAAGAGCTGTACACAGGGCCTGGAACTGGGATACGCTGCCCGAATCCTCATTTGATTTGGACTTCTTATCAAATACCCCTCCCACGGTCTTCTTCATCCAATGACCGATATGGGTTATCTGGAAAAATCCAGTAAGTACGGTCATAAGTACACCAACGCCTATAAGCAGTACAAGTCCTATCTGTACCCATACAAAGCTGTTGATGGCATCGTTAATGCTGGTCACATTTGCTAAAAACTGTTCCATTCGCTTCTCCTTTGATCAAATAGTTGATATACGCCTCTCCACTCATACATACCATTACATCAGTTTGGTCGATACGTATTCATCGTCATTGTCCGTATCAAGCACATTTTTGATGTTTTTATCTCTTCTGTCAGCGGAAATGATCTCCCCGCTTTCCAGGTTGAGTTCAACCGTACCGTCTGCCTTAATATAAATATCCTCAAATCTGACTATAGCCTCGCACTTGCAGGTGGTATTGTCAGCCTGTGTGATATAGGCCTCATAGCAAAACTTTATATCATTCACATGGGTTCCCAGCTCTCCCACCTTGTCATCCCTGACTACATATAAATATGAAGAGAGAAGTGTGGGATTCACCCATTCAAAAGTACATTTCTTATTTATATATACCGGAACGAGACCGGCATCACAAAATATCCTCATGCCATATTCATTGGCATCCGTAAACAGTGTAAGTGCCTGGGCTTCCAGTGAAGAGAGCATCTCATCCGTGATCTCATCAGCACTGGTAATATACGCGTCCACTCCGCTTACCTGAAAGGTCTTCAGGCATTCTTCGCTTGGGGTTTCGGGAGTATAGCCCGCATCAAATAATTTATCCTCATCAAATATGGCCCTTACCGTAACCTCGTCACCCAGGTCATAATACTCCTTGGCATTTACTATCTGATAGGAAAAAATGCTGCCAAAGGAATTGCCCTCGAACTCCAGTGTGGCAGTGCACAAAGGCGCAATACCGTCAAAGCTCACACTGACACCCTCAAACATATCTTCCACGGCAAGCTCGCTGGTATCGGGAAGGTCCCTGATCACAATGAACTCATCGTCGGCCACTACCTTAAGATGATACTCCTTTGCCAGATCCCTGTCATAGCTGTAGCTGACCTCCACCTCATCCTGATTGCTCAGGCCCTCGGATTTGCTGAAGCTTACCACTACACTGTCGAAGAAATCTTCATACTCCTCTGCCCCATCAACCTCAGCAGTCAGAGTTCCGCCGCCATTGCTTCCGGACAGGATAGCATGAGTTCTGTCATTGAGATTGATCTCCACTCTCCCCCCAAAGATCAGTGTATATGCGACTGTCAGACCTGCTGCTGCCAGCGCAAGCACCAATATGCCACGCAGAATCATCTGCCTGGTTCTTTGTTTTTTACTCATTTTTCTTGCCATAATCTCTCCTTTAGGCACACGCTTTTACAATATTACCAAAGAAGTTTTATGACGTCAACGCGCTTAAATGTGAATTTTTTGTGGCTAGAGTACTTCTTTATACATTTCCGTGATATGTTTGTAAAGCGTTCTTACCGCCGGTGCCATAAAATCGGGATTCATGGCAGCTATTCCGATGATCCTGTGAGGATTGCCCTCTATGGGGTAAACATCCACGTCATAGGATATATCGTTCATACACAGCCTGGGCATCAGACATATGCCAAAGCCCTTCTCCACCAGCTTGACCGTGGACAGATCATCCACAACATGATAATCAGACTGCACTGTCAGATTATTTTCCTTAAGAAAATTCTGTATATCGGCATCAGTACATTCTCTCTGTGTTACAAATTTCTGATCCCGCATTTCCTCAATAGCCATATATTCTCCGCCACTTTTCATTCCCTTGGGAAGCACGCATACCAAAGGATCCGAACAGAGTGGTTCTATGGGTATATCCCTGGCAGAGGACACAGACAAAAATCCCAGGTCCACTACCCCGTTCTTGATCCAGTATGCTACCTCATCATAGGAACCCTGAAAGGCCTCTATATGGATTTCGGGATAAAGCTCATTGAAGCTTTGCATGATCTGGGGCAGCCAGTTGGTACATACACTTGAAAAGACTCCGATCTTAACCTTGCCTGATTTCAAACCATTGGTCTGGGCTATGAACTGCTGCAGACTTTCATCGCTGTTGAGCACTGCATTGACATAGGGCAGAAGATGTTCACCATAATTGGTAAGCTTTACCCCTGACTTGCTCCTTGTCAGCACGGAAAATCCCAGTTCGCTTTCAAGTGAGGATATGGCATGACTGATAGCCGAAGGAGTCAGGCCCAGCACATCTGCTGCGCCGTGAAAACTCCCCATCTGGGCTACCGTCTTAAATACCTGATAGGTCAAAAGTGTCATTCTAATACCTCGAACACTTGTAGAGCAGGTCTTCCCATCTGCGGTCCACCTCAGCCTGGAACTGCTCGATCAGGTCCTCATTGCCGGGCTTGAACAGATGCTTGAATCTGCCCTGCTTGCGTAAGAAGTCCTCTACCGGGAGCTTCTTCTTGGGCTCATAGGTCAGTGTCCACTTGCCATGGTCCACTTCAAAGAGCGGCCAGTAGCAGGTGTCTATACCCAGCTGACATATCTCCATAATATCCGGTGTATCATATCTCCAGCCTCTGGGGCAGGGAGCCATGATATTTAAGAAGCAGGCGCCCTTGGTGTAAATGGCCTTTTCCGACTTCTTATACATATCCTTAAAATCCTTTGTTAATGTGGTCTGGGCCACATAAGGTACATCATGGTCCGCAATGATGCTGGCCAGATCCTTACGGTTCTGCATTTTACCATTTGACTGGGTCCCTACCGGAGTGGTAGTGGTATCAGCAAACATAGGGGTCGCACTGGATCTCTGGATACCCGTGTTCATATATGCTCCATTGTCGTAGCATACATATACCATGTCATGTCCACGCTCCATAGCTCCTGACAGTGACTGGAAGCCTATATCATAGGTACCTCCGTCTCCGCCGAAGGTGATAAATTTAAAATGCTCATCCTCAGGAAGTCTGCCTCTCTTCTTCAGTGCGTTGTAGGCTGTCTCCACACCTGACAGGGTAGCACCGGCATTTTCAAAGGCATTGTGTATATAGCTGTCTTCCCAGGCTGTATAGGGATACATATAGGTAGATACTTCCAGACAGCCTGTGGCATTACCTATCACCGCTCTGTCTCCTTCATGAAGTGCCCTCAGCACGCCTCTTACTGCTATAGTCGCACCGCAGCCTGCACACATACGGTGTCCGGGAGCCAGTCTCTCGGGTTTATTCATTGCTTCTTTAAAATTATAATCGCTCATCTTTATCTCCGCTTACTATTCTCTAAGGCCAATGTATCTGAACTGTTCTATGGGCTTGCCGCTCTCGGTGCTTTCCTTAAGTTCGTTAAACAGGGCGTACACATGGTCCACGGTAAAATCCCTGCCTGCAAGTCCGTATATGTAATTTACGGCATTGACATATACCTTCTGTCTGTAAAGTCCTGCCATGATCTCAGCTCCCAGAGGGCCTCCGTTGGTATTATAGCTTTCACACCTGTCCATAATGGCAACTGCCTTACAGTTTTTAAGGGCATTTGCTATCTCAGCTGCTGGGAAAGGTCTGAAGACTCTCAGCTTTAATACTCCTGCTGCAATTCCCTGCTCTCTTAAGTCATCTACTGCCTGCTTGGCAGTACCTGCTGCCGACCCCATGATCACCATGATATAATCGGCATCCTCTGTTTTATATTCTTCAAACAGTTCAAAGCCTCTTCCTGTCAGAGCCTTGTATTTTCTTGCCACCTCTATGATGACTTCCTTGGAAGCCTCCATGGCAAGCTCCTGATTTTTCCTGGCTTCCATGGCATAGTTGGATACGCTGTAGGGTCCAAGGCTCATGGGCGCACCGGGATTAAGAAGATATTCCTCCGGCTCATATACTCCCACGAAATCCTGAACATCCTTATCCTCCAGAAGCTCTATATTTTCCACGGCATGGCTGGTTATAAAACCATCCTGGCATATCATAATGGGAAGATGTACTCTCTTATCCTCTGCAATGGGATAGGCCTGTATGAAATTGTCATAGGCCTCCTGATTGTTTTCAGCATATATCTGTATCCAGCCGGTGTCTCTTGCACCCATACCATCCGTATGGTCACAGTTGATATTAATGGGTCCTGACAGGGTTCTGTTGACCAGTGCCAGGGCACAGGGCATACGATTGGATGCTGCTACGAGCAGTTCCTCCCACATCAGCGCAAGTCCGCAGCTTGAGGTAGCTGTCAGGCTTCTTGCACCTGCTGCCTCCGCTCCTATGGTAGCACTCATAGAGGAATGTTCACTTTCTACCGGAATAAATTCCGTGTCGCATTCACCATTTGCAATGTAGGTGGATACCATCTGGGGAATTTCCGTAGAGGGTGTTATGGGAAATGCAGGCATTACATCAGGATTGACCTGCTTTATAGCATAGGCAACTGCCTCGTTGCCGCTCATTCTGTCTTTAATAGCCATTCTACTGTCCCTCCCTCATAGTTATTGCACCGAAAGGACATGCCTTAACGCATATACCGCAGCCCTTACAGTGATCATAATCAAAATCCTGTCTTTTGCAGTTAACAACAGGTATGCTGCTGTCCGGACATACCGGCACACAAAGCAGACACTGCTTGCATTTTTCTTCTATAAATACAGGAGTATTTGTTCTCCATTCACCCGTATTGAATTCTCTTGAGGTTGCAGAAGCATACATCTGCAGTCCCTCAGTCAGGTTCTGATGAGGGGTTGTCTCATTTATATCATGTACATTGGTTCTCATAATTTTCCCTTTCTGCGCGGATTACATTCCAAGTGCCTCGAAGGTCATGGTCAGTGCTTTCATATTGCCTTCAATGACCTCAGGCTTTTTTGCAAATTTGTGTTTGTAGGAGCTTTCCATCTCTCTGATGAAATCCTCCTTATCCATTACCTTGCTTACAGCTACTGCAGCCGCCAGCATGGGGGAATTGGGAAAATATTTGCCCAGTGCTTCCACTGAAATCTTCCTGGCATCTACCGTATATACAGCGCCCTTGTAGCCCTTAAGCTGGGGTATCACCTCTGACTTATCTCTGGCTGTATTGATGATAATGGCTCCGTCCTCTCTTAAGCCTGCTGTAACATCCACTGAGTCAAGCAGGGTTTCGTCCACTACCACCACAAGCTTAGGGGTGTAAATATTGCTGTGCACCCTGATCACATTTTTACTGATACGATTATAGGCCGTAATAGGTGCGCCCATTCTTTCGGGACCGTATTCCGGGAAGCCCTGCACATAGGCACCTGTCTTAAAGGCCACGTCTGCCAGCAGCAAAGCCGCTGTCTTGGCACCCTGGCCGCCTCTTCCGTGCCATCTGATTTCCAATGTTTCGCTATTCATTGATTTCTCCTTGTTAGATGAAACTAATTCAACTTCATTTTGACTTTTTCTCAACAATACATAATTATACACGCGTATATTTTAAAGTAAAGTGAAAATATGAAAAGCGTTCACCTATAAGATGAACGCTTTTCAACATGCTCTGTTTGCAAAATTCCAAAACTACGCTTCAGCTATTTATTCAAAATAAGTATCTCATCACCCTTACGCAGTACGAAATCCTGGTCAGGAATAATGATTCCCACATCTTCCCTTCTTATCCTTATCTCACCGCCCATGGTTGCCAGCTCAATATCACCATACTCCCGGCCTATCCAGGGATGTTTCTCATCCAGTACGCCTATGACCGACTCCGAAGCCGCCTTGACCACCATTGAGTTATTTATCCTTGCATATCTTTCCACAAAGCCGGCGCTGATGATACCCGTGGGAATCGCCACTATACCCACACCCAGGAAGGTAATGATTATGGCAAAGAACTTACCCAGGGTCGTAACTGGGTACATATCCCCATAGCCCACTGTCAGCAGGGCTGAGGTTGCCCACCATATACCCGAAAATGCATTTTCAAACACTTCAGGCTGAGCCTCATGTTCAACGCTGTACATGCACATGCTCGAGGCCAGCAAAAATATTATGATAATGCACACCGAACTCACCAGCTGGTTTTTCTTATCCCTGAGCACGTCCACAATGACATTGAAGGCATCATACTGGGAATTGATCCTGAAGAGTCTGAATATCCTGAATACCCTGAGCATTCTGAAGGCCACTGCACCTGCCGGGAAAAATACAGGCAGATAATAGGGCAGGAAGGTCAACAGGTCCACAAGCCCATAAAACGAAAATACAAATTGCAGAATGGCCACCGCCACAGGCTTATCCGGATACAGGTAGCCGGCTGTCCACAGTCTCAGGATATATTCCACGGTAAATATGACTATGGTGACAAGTTCCACCGTCCCCAGTATATCCTCGTAGACTGCCGCAGACTCATAGGTCGAATAAAAGGTCACAAAAAGATTTGTAAAAATGGACAACACTATGAACAGATCAAAGCACACACTTGCCGGATCTGTTTTATTGCCTATCTGGATTATCTCAAAAACCCTTCTTTTGAATTTTTCCATTGCTTATTTTTTCTCCATAATGGCATCTATGGATTTGATGCAGGCATTTCTAAAGCCCCATTCCTCCAAAGCAGCCACGCCTCTGATGGTGGTACCTGCCGGTGAACACACTGCATCCTTAAGAGCTGCAGGGTTCTGACCGCTTTCAAGAGCAAGCTTTGCGCTTCCTAACATCGTCTGGGCTGCCAGGCGATAGGCCATAGCTCTCTGTATGCCGTATTTCACGGCAGCGTCAGCGTATGCCTCCATCATAAGATCCATAAAGGCAGGTCCGCAGCCGCTCACAGCGCCTCCTATGCCCATAAGTCTTGTGGGAAGTACTTCCACGATACCCAGACTTGAAAATATGTCTTTTACATAATCCAGTTCTTCCTTATTAAGTGAGTTGGTCTCCTCAAACAGCATAACACCCTCACCTACCATGGCGGGAGTATTGGGCATAATGCATTGTATGCGTGTTAATCCAAGCTTTGAAGCAAAGCTTTCATGCACCCAGCCTGCTGCCACTGAGACCAGTGCCTTTTCCTTAAGTTCATCACCGACCTTAGCCAGCACCTCATCTATCTGATAGGGCTTGCAGGCCATTATGACTATCTGCACTTCCCTAACCATTTCCACAATGTCCGACATGGCATTAAAGCCTGTCACCTCGGCATTTTTCTTAAGCTTCTCCTGATTGGGAGCATAGGCATACATATCCTTAGCTTCCACCTTACCACTGTCTGCAAAGCCCTTTGCCAGAGCCAGGGCCATATTCCCCATTCCTATAAATCCAATTTTCATAATTTATTCCTTTCTTACCATGACCGTAGTCATCAAACAGCCTAACCCACAGCCATCTTAAATATTTCACATACTTAATGCTCATTATACGACAGAATCACCTGTAAAAAAAGTAATCAGCAGTCTTAATTTTGTGTTAAAATAACATATACAGGAGGGTTACGGTATATGCAGTTATATGAATCGGGAGAGATGTACCTTGAAACAATATTGGTACTTTCCAAGCGCATCAGCGTTGTAAGATCTATAGATATAGTCAGGGAGATGAACTTCTCAAAGCCCAGCGTCAGCAACGCAATGAAAAATTTGCGGGAGGGTGGTTTTATTGATGTTGATAAGGATGGCTTCATAACGCTTACAGCGGAGGGCAGAGCCATTGCCGAGAAGATATATGAGCGCCACACGGTCTTAAGCAGCGTTCTCGAGAGATTGGGCGTAGATCCCAAGGTTGCCGCAGAAGATGCCTGCAAGATTGAACATGATATTTCGGATGAATCCTTTAATGCAATAAAAGACCATATAGCAAAGATGGGAAGCAAAAAAGAGGCCTAAGCCTCTTTTTTATTTGTCCTGTTACCAGTCACTGTCCCAGTCTGTGTAGTCGCTGTCCCAGCCCCAGCCGCTATCCCAGTCACCGGAATCATCATCCCAGCTGTCACTGTCCCAGTCGCTGTCCCATATATAGCTGTAGCTGCTGTCTCCCGAACCCGCATAATCCTCAGAGGAGAAAATATTTATCTCATCATATATGTCCGAATCCCTGAAATTTTCAAAGCTGTAGCTGTCATCATAGAATCTGGATTCAAAATAATCCTGCTTATTTTCAGTAAATTCCTTATCATCACATATGGAAGATACTATCCAGGCTGCCGCAAGGACATCATATTCATACCAGTTGCCGCCATAGCACACATATTCCTTGCCCTTGTAATTATAATAGCCTCCGTTCTTTAACTCTCTTGCTATGGGAACTGCCAGGTTCACCACTATGACCACAGCCACTATCAGATAGGGAAGAAGCCAAAGCAGGCTTCCTAAGAGATTTCTTCCATATTCCTCTTTCCACATTCTGAGTTTGATATCTGAGTCTTTCAGATTCTCTTCCTTCGAGGTATTACCGGCTCTGTATCTTACAGCTTCATAGTTTCTTGGCCCCCCAGGCACCGTCCCGGGATCGTCTGTGGCCTCCTTTAGTGTGCTTTTTTTCTTATTACCTTCAGCCTTAACCTTGGGATTGTGTTCCTTCTGGTTCAGGATTTCCTCCCGCATCTTCTGATAGAGTTCATTGACCGCGTAGGCTTCATCATCGCCCCGGTATCTTATGCTCCTGCTGCCATCGGCTTTGTTTTTGTATACTACAAACTCAGAGTTTTCCTCATCCCTGTAAATACCGAAGGCTTTCGCCCCCTTATAGTCCTCTCCCAGATAAAAATGCATTTTCTTAAGGGGCAGATTATGCTTGTCTGCATATTCCTTAAGTTCTTCAATCGTGTGGGGTTCGCCCTTAAAGGTCTTTGTAAGGTGTGTATTGTAGGCTCCGCATTTGGGGCAAACATCCACATTATCATCTATATAATTATCACAATAATCACATTTATATTTCACTTTGTGTTTTTATGCCTCGTTTCCGGCAAAGGTAAAGCCACATCTGCCCCTCTCCTTGCTCTCGTACAAGGCAGCGTCCGCTCTTTCAAAGGTATCCTGTGTAAAGCCATGCTCCGAAAAGGCAACTCCCACACTTACCGACAGTTTGGGACCATTCTCCCTTCTCTCTGCCAGTAATGTATCATTGATCTTTTTAAGTTTACCGGCAATGGCCTGTCTGTTACTGCTGTCAACCTCCGCCATTATCACTATGAATTCATCGCCACCGTAACGGATCACGAAGTCATTTTCCCTGAAGCTTTCCTTTATGAGATTTGCTATGCATTTAAGAGCCTTATCTCCCTCTTCATGTCCAAAGCCGTCATTCACATCCTTGAAATGATCTGCATCTAAGATCATGAAGCAAATGGGTATCTCGCTATCCCTGTAATAATTTATTACATTTTCATATCCTGTCCTGTTAAGCAGCCCTGTTAAGGCATCCCTCTGGGCTGTGTCCTTAAGGTGCATCTTAACTAAGGCATTTCTCTCATGCAGTTCATTAAAGGAGGTCGCCAGATAATTAAACTCATAACCTTTTCCGTAATCTATATCATGGTCCTCATCGATTGCATGAATGCTTTTTTCCATGGGCACAAGAACATAACTGAACAAGGCATATACTATCATGAGAAACAGCAAGGCCGATGCGCACAGCATGACATTGAGGGTAATGGATGCTCTGTGGTAGGTAACAGTGCAATTTACCAGATATTGTGCCGCCTCATTCGTCTGATATATACTCTCCTCAAAATTACCATTAATCCGGTTGAAATCATAAATGGCATCATACTGGTTCGCACATATGACGGCACATACAATGGATACGGTCACAAATACGGCCTCCAGTACCACCAGCAGTATGCTTAGCTGCTTGACCCTTATGCCCGTAACTTTTTTGGACGAAGATATGGCCGAGCGTTTCATTTCCTTTACGTACTGCGTCTCCTCAGCCATCAGTTCTTCTATGGTCTGCTCCTTTGGATCAAAAAAAGCATATTGTAATTCAGCATCCAGCTTGTAGGGCTTTAATTTGCCCTGATTGTATTCAGCCAGGCTGTCACTTATGTCTGCGCAAAATTCCTGTATTTTGGCTTCATCCTGGGTATTTATGACCACTATGAACTCGCAGGCTTCAAATCTAATGACCGCTCCCACAGCTCCTGTGGCTTCACGCAGCAGGCCCGCCAGCCTGCAAAGGGCATAATCCCCTTCCTCTCTGCCCAGGCTCTCATTTATGGCCTTTACGTTCTTAAGGGATACCCTCACTATGGTAAACTTACCCTTACGGGAATGGGCCATTTCTTCCTTCAGATCATCGAAATAATAGCGGTTAAAGGTTCCTGTCAGCTTATCCCTATAGAGCATCTCATTCTGGAAGCTGGACAATATTCCGCATAAGGAAACCGCAGCACATGCCCACACCACGGAAACGCCATAGAACATGGACTGTATCAGCAGTCCAATGGGAAGCGGTACCACGTACAGCAGTATGGGAAAATACTTTAGCGGGCCGCTCTTCTTTCTGACCCTGGCATAGATATATACACTGTCCAACATAAATAAAATGTTAACAGCCACAAATAACCAGTACAGTTCTTCCCTCTTATACACATTTGCCGCACTGATTGAAAAAGCCACTGGATAAAAGGGATTGATTATCAGAAGTATAAGCGCAGCTATTGAAACTATACGCAGAAAATATTTATGGAGATTTTTAAGCCGGACATTCAAATGGGTGGTCACAAGCTTTACCCATCCGTAGGCCGAGATTATATTGCAGACAAACAGCCAGCTGTTGACCAGATAGTTGACTGCTCTCAAGCCCTCGCCTTCGCAGCCTTCAAGAGTATAGGCAAGCATTTCACATATACAGGCGGTCAGCGCCAGAATAAATAAAGCAAACAGAAGTCTGCTTTCGCTATTCCTTGCCCTGAATCTGCGCATATTACCCATAAGTGTGGTAAGGATCAACAGTATGCCTATTATATTGGGAAGATATATTGTCAAAAGTGTACTGTTTCCCATAAGCTATCCCCTTCATTCCTCAGTAAAAGAGTTCCCACTTTTATTTTACAGCAGTCAAAATGCTAACTCAATTAACATTTCCTTATGAAATACCTTATAAATCCTTAAGGAAAGTATGAAAAAAGGGCTCGAACCAGTGGTCCAAGCCCCTTTTTATCTTAGCAGGAGCGCCCGTCTGACGAGCCTCCCTTGGCCGTTCTGTCATCAGCAGCTTCGGCTATATTCCTTCCCATTGCCTCATTAAGTATCCTGTTGGCATTATCAATCCTCTCCCTCGTAGGCGGATCGATGTTTTCAAGTGCATAGGGAATGCCCAGATTCTCCCATTTGGAAATACCCAGAGTGTGATAGGGCAGCACTTCTATCTTGCTGACATGCTTTAAGGTCTTTACAAAATCAGCCAGCGCATTGAGCTGTTCATCCCTGTCGCTGAAGGAAAGATCATCCTTTCTGGCCTCATCTGGAGATACCAGTACATGTCTGATCCACATCTCCTTGCCCAGCTCATCCATGTATCTTGCACAGTCAAGAATATTATCATTTTCACAGCCGGTAAGCTGCTTATGTCCCACAGGGTCAATATTCTTGATATCAAGCATTATGAGATCTGTGTACTTCATCAGTTCATTGAACTTACTGAAGAAGGGCTCCTCTCTGGTAAATGGATTGGCAGAAGTATCAAGGGCGGTATGAATGCCCTTTTCCTTGGCCAGCTTGAAGAATTCAGTGACAAATTCAATCTGAAGCAGAGGCTCACCACCGCTTACGGTGATGCCTCCATTAAGGACATCTCCTTTTACTTTATCCCGCCTTGTCCAGTAATTCTTATATCTGTATGCCCTTTCAAACAGTACCTCGGGGGTGTATGTATCGCCACCCTCCAGGGCCCAGGTGTCGGGATTATGGCAAAATCTGCAGCGCATATTACAGCCCTTCAAAAAGACCACATATCTGCAGCCGGGGCCGTCAATTCCCGCAGCAAAGGTTTCCAATGAGTGTATACGTCCTTCCATAAATGTCCTCCGCATCAGTAAAATACTTTTAATAAAAATGGGGTTTTGAACCACGTCCAAAACCCCATCCCTTTTTAGAACACTATTTATAAATACAAATTAAAGTGATCCGTGGCAGGTTCTTGCAATAACATCATCCTGCTGCTTCTTGGTCAGGTTGATGAACTTAACAGCATAACCTGATACACGAACAGTGAAGTTAGCATATTCTTCCTTCTCAGGATGTGCCTGAGCATCAAGGAGCTTATCCTTTGTAAATACGTTAACGTTAAGATGATGTGCACCATTGTCAAAGTAACCATCCAGTACCTGTACAAGGTTACCCTTCTGCTCCTCTTCGCTATGTCCGAGTGCGTCAGGATTGATTGTCTGGGTATTAGAGATACCATCAAGTGACCAGTGATAAGGAATCTTAGCAACTGAGTTAAGTGATGCAACAAGACCGTTCTGCTCTGCGCCGTAGCTCGGTGAAGCACCGGGGCTGAAAGGTGTAAATGCAGCACGACCGTTAGGCATAGCACCTGTAGCCTCACCATATACAACGTTAGATGTGATTGTAAGCAGTGAAGTTGTAGGCTCTGCGTTACGGTATGTATGTCTTCTCTTAACCTTCTCAACAAAGGTCTTAAGTAACCATACACCGATCTCATCGGCTCTGTCGTCATCATTACCGTACTTAGGGAAGTCGCCTTCTACCTTGAAGTCCTCTGTAATGCCTTCTGCATCACGGATAACTGTAACCTTTGCATATCTGATAGCTGACAGTGAATCGATTACATGAGAGAAGCCTGCGATACCTGTAGCAAATGTACGACGTACATCTGTATCGATAAGAGCCATCTCAGCTGCCTCATAGTAAT
>R03__coassemble_601_pt1 | contig 19618 bp, 13 predicted proteins | sample R03__metabat2_low_PE_031 | metagenome-assembled genome bin R03
TATCCGGAACGCCGGTATGCGGCCGATTAATAACATCGTGGATATCACAAACTATGTCATGATGGAATACGGCCAGCCGATGCACGCCTTTGATTTCTCCTGCGTGAACAACGGCCAGATCCATGTCCTCATCTGTGCCCTTTACAAAGGCCTCTGCCTCAGCGTCATCTATAAAATGGACTGTCAGTGTATCAGCATCCTCAACCACGTGGTTATTAGTGGCAATTATGAGCTCATCATCATTTTCACCTATGATTATTCCGGAGCCTGTGGATTCGCTTTCCTGGCTGTAGGTCCTGCCCCAGATAACACCTGTTTCAGTATATGTATTATCTATCGATACTATGGAAGGCATTGCATTTTCAACCACCTGGGTCACATCAGTTGCCACAACACCTGCGTCCGAAGTTGAGCTTAAGGTATTGGTCACCACTGTATCGCTGCCGGCCTGGGCTGTCACAGCCAGATCCTTTAGGATGTCGCTCCTTATCTGGTCCTCATATTCTTCAAGGTCCACCTCGCTGTCCGACTTGCTGCCCAAAATGGTATTGCCTGTCAGGTCATTCATAACAAGCAGGGCCGAAGCAGCTGCCACCCCAAAGGTAAGGCCCAGGCCTAAGCTTGCGAAGAATTTCTTCACGCCCTTGTGTTCCTTCTTCTCCTTCTTAGGCTTATCCTCGGGAATATGTCCCGTATTGTAGGTAGTGCCGTCTGCTCTGTAGATATATGAACCATTTGTATAGGAGCTGCTGTTTGGCGTCACATATCCGCCTGTGGTGTTTTCGCTTTGGTCTGTATTGTTAGTGTTATATTCGTTGTAATCCATATCCTTGCCTCTCTTTCCTCCCAATCCTTTGGGGAATGTTCTTATCACCTCTTACAATGACTAGGATAAAAAGAATTTGTGTCCAAGTTGTGTCGCAATTTTTCCGATTTTGTGAAAAAAAGGGGACATTTTTTAAGAATTCATTAAGACAGCCGTTTTTCAAAAAAAGCTTTGTTGGAGGTGCATTTCATTACAAGGCCCGCAGGCAGTCTGTCGTAATGCTCACCCAGCTTATAGCCTAAATATTTGCAGCCGCTTTCCCATATATATCCCGGGATCAGATAATCCTCTTTTCTCTTATGCAGCCTCTTTATTACGCTCATCACCAGGCGTTTTCCCTCGCCCTCAGCCCTGACATCCTTAAATACATGGGCGTACTGTCTGTGGGATACACCGTTGTCAAAATTGCGCCTAAACTGCTGGGCAGCGCTGTAATCATGGGAATGGATCACCTGCGCCTCGGCCCTGTAGGCTACCTTTAATCCTGCCTCAATAACCCTCGCCGCATAGATCATATCCTCATTGAAGATTGCAGGATGCACAAAGCCCTTCAGCTCATCAAAGGTTTCCCTTCTGTAGGCACAGCACACATTGCTGGCAAAATAGGTCTTTATCTGCAGTTTCTCCTTATCTGCTTTGGTCTTGATCCTGCTCTTGGCAGGATAATTGAAGGCCCTGGTCATGCGCTCTATGCTGCCCGCGCCTTCCCTGGCCAGCTGTCTCGCATAGCTTACCGCCACCTCTTTATCCTCAAAGGGTTTAAGCAGCTCCTCTATCATCACATCATCCGCAGGCATGGCATCCTGGGTCATCATTATAAAATACTCGGCATTTGAATGACGCACTCCGGCATTTCTGGTAGCACCATGGTCAAATTCGCGTTTTGACAGATGGTGGATCTCTACATTGTCCTCACTGGGATCATAGCGTTTTCCCAGAAACAGATTGTCCAGATAGCTTTCTTCCGTGTTCATGACTATGATATGAGCCGGCTTTACGGTCTGTTTATTCAGTTTATCAAGAAGCTTAATAAAATTCTCATCCGGCTTGTAGGTCGGTATGATCACATCAACTGTCATATTTATCCTCATATACACACTGACCCCCTTTTTTCAAAGGAGGTCAGAAATCCAACTATTTACCTGAATAACCGGTATCCGAAGCTACCTTGGCGCTGTACTGGGATACCTGAGCGGATACTACATAATCTTCATCATCAAATAGGAACTGGTGTAAGAGCACTACGTTCTGCTCAAGATTGTTGGGGATTACGCAGCTTCCCTTGCTTCCGATGGTACCTGTGGCTCTGTTGCTCTCAAAGGGAAATCCGTCGGAACCTGTTATATTATAATGGGCCACATTGGTCAGCATGGCTGTCATCTCATCCACATCAAGGGATGTAGATACATTGGGCAGAGCCGCATTCAGTATCTTGGTCAGCGTTGTGGGATCTGACTGCTTACATACGTCCATAACGGCTGCCAGGACCGCTCTCTGTCTTGCCGTACGCTGGAAGTCATCACCTACGTATCTGATACGGCAGTAGGCAGTAGCCTGAAGTCCGTTAAGCTTCTGATATCCGGAGTTTGTAACAGCTATATAATCCGTGCCCTCAGTAGCCGTGAAATTGACATCATCCGTGGTCTTACCTACCATACTTATCTGGTAGTTGTTAAGATGGGAAATCTCATTTTCCTGAACATCAATATATACACCGCCCAGGGCATCTATAGTCTCTATCAGTCCGTCAAAACCGACTGTAACATAATCCGTGATATTCATATCCAGGTTCATGTTAAGCATGTTGATCGCCTGTTCAGGACCACCCTTGGCATATGCCGCATTACATTTATTATAGGTGTCGTTACCCAGATTAAGGTAGGTATCACGGTATACTGAACACAGCCTTATATCTCCGGTGTCATTGTTGATGGATGCAATGATGATGGTGTCCGAACGGGTTCCTTTACCCAGGCTGCCTTCTCGGGAATCCACACCGAAAAGAGCAATATTCCGATAGCCCTTAAGAGTCACATCGTCAGCTACATTATCATTCATCTGAGCCACAATGTCTTCTTCGTTTATATTTATCTTTGTAACCTTCTCTGCTCTGGTAACTCCGTATACCACCATTGCCAGCAATACCAGCACGAAAAATTCCGCCACCAGAAGAAGTATCTTGTTACGTTTCTTTTTTGCCTTTCTCCTAGCCTGCTCTCTTTTCTTTGCCGCGGATTTAGATGTGGCCATATTACTTTTCTCCCATTCCTAATACGCGTTTTTGAAGCCCTTGAACAGGGTCAAAAACATTATTTTTATATCGAACCAAAAGGTCCAGTTCTCTATATAGTACAGATCGAAGCTGATACGTCTGTGTATGGAGGTATCCCCCCTGTAGCCATTGACCTGGGCCCAGCCGGTCAGTCCGGGACGAACCTGGTGCTTGATCATATATCTGGGTATCTCTTCTCTGAACTGCTCCACAAACTGCGGTCTCTCAGGTCTGGGACCCACTATGCTCATATCACCCTTGAGTATATTAAACAATTGGGGAAGTTCATCAAGATTGAGCCTGCGCATCCACTTACCGCAGCCCGTAACCCTGCTGTCACCCTTGGTAGTCCAGCCCTGCTTCTCCTCGTCCTCTTTTTGCACCCGCATGGTCCTGAACTTGTACATATTGAAGGTCCTGTTATGCAGACCCACTCTTTCCTGCTTAAAAATAACCGGTCCCCTGCTCGTAAACTTAACGATCAGTGCAAGGATAAGCAAAACCGGCGACAGTATTATAATACCAATCAAAGATAAAATAAAGTCAAATAATCTTTTTACAAAAGCATTAACCGTATTTGTCAGGGGCACATAGCGGATATTAATGACCGGGAGGCCATCCACATCCTCCGTATAGGGCCTGTTGGGTATGAGACAGCTGTAATCCGGAATGAACTTGGTATGCACACCGGATTTCTCGCATTTGGATACTATCTCCTCCAGCCTGTCATAGGCCGAAAGAGGCAGAGCCACTGCTATCTCATCCAGCTGGGATACGGGAAGTATCACGTCAAGATTATCTATGCGTCCTATGACCTTTACACCCTTATACATGGTCCCGCTGGGGATATCATCATCCAGTATGCCTCTCACCACATAGCCCCACTGGGGATTGGTGTTGATCCTGTCTATATATTCCTCTGTGGCCCTTGAATACCCCACCAGAAGGATATATTTAAGATTGAAGCCCCTGGCCCGAAAGCTTCTCAGCACAAACCTTATCAGGACTCTGACAAGTAAGGTAAGGACGGTGTTGACCACAAAGAATATACCAATAAGACCACGGGAAAAATCCTGGATCTTGAACATGGTAAGGGCCACCATAAAAGCTATGGCGCCAATAGCATTGATCTCTATTACATTGGTAAACTCCGTCTCATATCGCTGTGTACGCTTTGGAGCGTACATTTTCTTCATATAGTAAATAAGAATATAGCCGGGCACTATAAACCATAATGCCATGAAATATTCTTCCGGCTCATAGGCCAGTGAGGATTTGTAGGCAAAAGGCCCGAAGAACTTAATAAAAAAGCTCAAAAGATAGGCCGCTGCCACCACAATTGCATCGATAAGAACCTGAAGTCGGTTAAATGTTTTTTGATTATCTTTAATCATAACTTTACCGTTCTTTTCAGTCACAAATCGCCCATTCGGGCACTCTAACCAGACTATTGTAACAAAAAAAATTTAAAACCACAATAGTTTGTGGTTTTAAGGAGTATTAAGCACAAATTCAAGCAAAAAACCTGCGGAAAACATTGATGATGAGTTCGAGTTCCACAAGCACATAATTGGGAAGCCTCTTTATGTCAAAGTGAACCCGCTTATCTCTGTTTTCGGCCGAATGTCCTTTAAGAAAGCCCGCAAGCAGCCCCTTCAGATAGAGGGAACCATACCCTTTTTTTGCAAAAAAGAGGGCTTTTATGATAAATCCGCAGGCAAGTAAGGGGAGATTAAGCAATATCTGCAGGGCCGGCATATTCTTATGTATCAGATATATGCTGTTGGCAGCTGCAAGCTTTATCTTAAACTCATTATAGCGTGAGCCGCTAGAGCCGCTTCCCGCATGGTAGCACACGCTGACGGGCTCATAAAGATTGTAATAACCGCTTAGCCTTGCCCTATATCCCAGGTCCACGTCCTCCAGATAAGCAAAATGCGCATCATCAAAACCTCCCAGTTCAAGCAGCACATTTCTTCTGTAAAGACTTGCCCCTCCGCAGGCTGAAAAGATCCTTTTCGGGAATCGGCCTGTCTGACCGGCATTTTTATCCTTGCCATAGGCATAGGCCCAGCCCAGGGCGCAGTAATAGTCCCCACAGCCATCAATCTTACTATGGTCCCACATGGAAAGCATCTTAGAGTTGACGGAAAAGCATCCGGGATTGGCCGACAGGGTGCGCTCGAGGGCTGTCACAAAGTCCCTTTCCACGGTTATATCATTGTTGAGCAGCAGTACATACTCCGTATCAGCCGCCTCAATACCCACATTGACCGCATGGGCAAAGCCCGTATTTTCCTTCAAGGCAATGACACGCGTGTCATCATAGGCTGACGCGACCTCAAGGCTCCCATCTGTAGATCCGTTGTCCACCACCAGGACCTTAAATTCACCTTCAGCTCCCCTTAGGGACTCAAGACAGTCTCCCAGATACTTTATTCCATTATAATTTGGTATTATTACGGTTGTTCTAATCATGATTTAGTCTTTCTTTTAATAAGCGCAGGGTCATAATAAACCAGATAGCCCTCCAGGCCGGCCAGCCTGCACAGCTCCATGCTGTAATCCTCCAGGGTCTCCTCGTCAACATTTGCCAAGTCCGCATAGTCCCCGAGGCAAATGGCTTTTTCTTGTCTTTTAATTAATTCGCCATTTAATATATTTCTAAATTTGGGATTTTCTTCCAGCTTATCCAACAGGAAATAAAGTTCTTTTCTGAGATACATATTGCGCAGATCGACTCCGCAGGCATCCTGCTGCAGCGAAGCTCTGTGCATATATCCGGAAAATTCCAGGGGCATTCCCTCAAAAGGGCAGGTTTTTGTCTCGTTTAACATACCGCCCGTTATCTTACCATTCTTTACCAATGGGCCTCCGATGACACCTATGTCATACCTGCATCTGAAGATCTCATCAGCTTCGTTTATCTCCTCCATGGCATTGAGTTCTCCGCTCGTGCCTTCCAGGGCTCCATAGCAGATCCTGAAAAAGCCATTGTGCTTTGAATGGATCACCGCTGCGTCAATATGATGTGCAGACAGGTAATCGGATACCGCCCTTCTTCCCGCCTCATAGGCATACAGCTTGCTTTCGGGATTGGCCGCCGTAGAGGCTTCATGGCAGCGCCAGTGATACAGTACCTTATCCACCTTACCTATGGGCAGATCGCTGTCTGAGCAGGCCCGAAGCAGCAGATCATGGTCCTGGGCTCCGTCAAACTCACTCCTTAAAAGGAGTCTCTTGGCAAGTCCTGCCTCCATGGCCACCGGATGGCATATGTAATTATTGGTCAAAAGCAGATCTAAATTAAATTCTGGTTTAATATTAGGCTCGTAAAAGCATGATCCGGCTGAATCGCATTTATCCTCATCAGCATATACAAAGGAATATCGGCTCTTATCCTTTATACCCCTTTCTATGCACCTTGCCAGCTCATACAGGGCATCCCTGGTGAGCATATCATCATGATCCAGAAAGAGGATATAACTGCCAGATGCCAGTTTGATCCCCGCATTTGTGTTCTCTGAAATGCCCAGATTCTGAGTCAGCCTAATGTAATTGATGCGCTGATCCTCATAGGACCTGACAAAGTTCTCCACCAGGTCTGATTTGGATGCATCCACCAGCATGAGTTCAAAGCTTGTATAGGTCTGGGAAAGCACGGAGTCTATCATGGCCCTTCCATAGGTTTCATCAGTCTCATACATGGGAACAACCACACTGAACCTGGTCCTGTGCTCGAAGCTTTCCCTGCTTTGAGCAGCTGCTTTTTCATCACTTAAGGGCACATATTTATATTCATCCCTGCCTGCCCCAAGCCTTTCCGCCGAGGCATAGATTGTAGCCTTAAGGCCGTTCTTTTTCATGTAAATATAAGCTTTACGCAGGTTGTTCAAAGCCCCCATAAAAACTCTCCTAATATTGCACAATACCCGCCATAGCATGGCTATGACGGGTTTTAATTTTAAATTTCTTTGTGTATTTCGGCTTAGTCTATTAGATGAGAGCCTTAAGGGCGTCTGTAAGAGCCTTATTCTTGGCCTCTGCATCCTCCAGGCTGTTACCCTTTACGCCCATATAGAACTTGAGCTTGGGCTCTGTTCCCGAAGGTCTTGCACAGCACCAGCCGTCATTATCAAGGTCAAAGTAGAGGACATTGCTCTCAGGAAGTCCCGTGCTCTTTGTTGCCCCGGTCTCCATATTCAGGCACACATCCTTCTTGTAATCCCTGAATTCAACTACCTTGTAATCACCCAGCTGCTTGGGAGGATCATTACGAAGCTTCTCCATAATGGCAGCTATCTTCTGAGTACCTTCGATGCCCTTTAAAGTTATGGCATACTGGGTCTCCTTGAAATATCCGTATTCCTCGTACATCTGGATCATTCTGTCCCATACTGTGATGCCGTTGGCCTTGCACCATGCTGCGACCTCGCACAGGCACATAACTGCTACTATGGCATCCTTGTCTCTTGCATGGGTTCCGGCCAGACATCCATAGGATTCCTCCAGGCCGAATACATAATTCTTATCGCCCTTTTCAAGAGCCCACTTGATCTGCTCACCGATATACTTGAAGCCTGTCAGTACCTCAACCTGCTCAACACCGTATTTCTTTGTGATCACATCAGACATATTAGTGGTAACTATGGTCTTTACCAGGAAAGGATTTACAGGCATTGTACCGTTTGCCTTGCGCTCTCTTAAGATGTAATCGGCAATGAGCATACCTGACATGTTGCCGGTAAAGGGCACATATTCCTTGGTCTTTGTATCATATGCGTATATTCCCAGTCTGTCTGCATCCGGGTCTGTGGCCAGCACTATGTCTGCGCCCACTTCCTTTGCCAGCTTGAGTGCCAGTGTGAAGGCCTTGGGATCCTCAGGGTTGGGGTACTCTAAGGTTGTAAACTTGGGATCGGGCATTTCCTGCTCAGGTACTACATATACATTCTTGAAGCCTATCTCCGAAAGGATCCTTCTGGCAGGAACATTACCTGTGCCGTTGAAGGGTGTATAGACGATCTTAATGTCCTCAGCTACCTGCTTTATTATCTCAGGATGGATGATCTGCTTCTTCAGCTCTACCATATAGGCATCATCGATCTCCTTGCCGATAACCTGGTAAAGTCCTGCTGCAATAGCCTCATCCTTGGCCATTGTCTTGACTGTATTGTAGTCCGTTATGGAATTGACTTCATTGATGATAGCCTTGTCTCTGGGCGAGGTAACCTGTGCGCCATCCTCCCAGTATACCTTGTAGCCATTGTACTCCGGAGGGTTATGGCTGGCTGTAACTACTATTCCCGCGGTACATCCCAAGGTCCTTAATGCAAAGGAAAGCTCAGGAGTAGGTCTTAAGGCATCGAACACATAAGCCTTAATGCCGTTTGCTGCGAGACACAAGCCTGCTTCATCTGCAAATTCGGGGCTCATGAATCTTGAGTCATAGGCTATGGCCACTCCCTTGCTCTGGGTACCCTGGCTTAATATATAGTTGGCCAGACCCTGCGAAGCCTTACGTACTGTGTAAATGTTCATGCGGTTGGTACCGGCTCCTATAACGCCTCTCAGTCCGCCTGTACCGAACTCCAGATCCTTGTAAAATCTGTCCTCGATCTGAGCCTCATCACCGGCAATTGCCTTAAGCTCAGCCTTGGTATCTTCATCAAAATATGCATCCTCTAACCAAAAATTGTATTGATCCTTGTAGCTCATCTTGTCCTCCCTGTAATGTTTATCTTTAAGCAGCGCAACCGATTGACTTGTATATCATTTCTTATGCACTCACTTTTGTATCATATCATATTCTGACCGAATAGTCACTTCTATCCAAAGAGAAATTGGGATTGTAATAAGGGTCCCCCGCATCAAGCATGGCTTTCCATTTTTCCCTGAAGCGCTCGCTTTCTTTATCATAGCGCTCTGCCTTTATGCCCCTGTCATCCGCTCCCCTGGATGCGGATTCATAATGATACAGCTCCGCAAAGGGGGTAAATACATTAAGCAGCCCCTTTTCTCTGAGCTTGAGGCACAGGTCCACGTCATTCAGCGATACCTCGAAGGTCTCATCCAGGCCTCCCACCTCGTCATACAGAGACTTTTTGACCAGAAGACAGGCTCCTGTCACTGCGCTGACATTCTGGGCATAGCACAGCCTGCCCATATAACCCAGATTTTCCTTGGGCTTCTTATAATGGACATGTCCCGCACTGCGATGGGCTCCCAGGCCGATGACCACCCCGGCATGCTGTATGGTATCATCAGGGTAATAGAGCTTGGCTCCCACGGCGCCCACATCCTCCCTCTGGGCATACATGAGCATTTCTTCCATCCAGTTGACGCTTATTACCTCAATGTCATTGTTAAGTAGGAGTACATATTCGCCCTTTGCCCTGCTCACACCCAGATTGCAGATAGCGGAATAATTAAAGCCTTCCCTATCATATTTTACTATGCTGATCTTATCCGAGGCTATTTCCTCATAATAAGACTTTATCTCCTCTGTTGTGGAATTATTCTCCACAATGATGATCTCATAATTTCCGTAGGTGGATTTGCCCACAATGGAATCCACACAGCGCTTCAGATCCTCCCTGTGATCCTTGTTGGGTATGACAATGGAGATCATGGGCTCTCCGATTATTTCATAGCTTATCTTAAATATGGTCTCAAAAGCCCTGGTGGAGGTTATTTTGAAATTCTCAAAACCATGGCTTCTCAGGCTGTCTGCCACTGCTCCCCTGGCTGCCTCTATGGCATAGGACTTGGCATTGATATCACTGGCCACGCTGCCCGCATGGCTCCTCCAGTAATACATAAGCTTGGGCACGTGGACTATATTTTGCGCCTTGTCCGTGAGCCTGAGTATCATGTCATGATCCTGACTGCCGTCAAATTTGCTCCGAAACAGTTCTCCGCCTTCAAGCAGGCTGGCCGCAAAGCAGCTGAAATGGCAGATATAGTTATTGGCCCTGAGATTGTCCGGCGCATAATCCGGCTTGAAATGCATGGTGATCATCTTGTCTATGTCACCGTCATGGAAGGTGGTCTCATCGCAGTAGATATAATCCGCATTTTTTTCATTGATCACCTTCACATATTCAAACAGCACCGAAGGATGCAGGATGTCATCATGGTCAAACAGGGCGATATATTCTCCCGTGGCCATTTCCAGACATTTATTGGTATTACCGCTTATGCCCTCATTCTTTTCAAGCTTCTTATACAGTATCCTGTTATCTGAAGCAGCCTTATTTGCGCAGTATTCGCCCACATAAGCATGCTCTGCATCCGAGCCGTCAGCCAGACACAGCTGCCAGTTTGCGTAGGTCTGATATTCCACGGAGCCTATCATTTCCCTGAGGAATTCCATAGGCGTGTTGTAGAGAGGCACCAGAATGCTTATAAGGGGCTTACGCTCAAAGTTCGTATTTTCCTCTTCTTTCCTTCTTGCCTCATCTGGGAAGGATTTCTTACCATAGCTTCCCATGGCCGCATGTTCGGCCTTTTTATATTTCAATTTGGCCCAGAATTCCCTTACTGAGCCCAGATTCTTAAGTCTCTTATACTGTCTGAGTACATAATTACCAAAGCGTCTGATGCCCTTGGTGGCCTTCCAGATACCGCTGTTCACTATGCGGTCCAGGCGCCAGTTAAGATAATCGTTGGCCTCCTGCAGTTCACCTATGCGTCTGGCATATTCAGCGCATTTTTTGTGCTCCTGTTCATATGCCTCTTTGTAATCAATATTGTCCATAATCCACCCAAATTAAACTGTTATATATCTGTTTGTAAAGGCATACAGCCTGTTCTTTGAATATCTGGAAAAAGCGATCACTCCGACCCTGTAGCTGCCCTTAGGCAGTACTTCCTTTTCAAGGCTCAGCTCAAAGCCGCACATTCCCGCCTTGTGTATGGGGTCAATATTTAACATCAGCTCCGGTCTGTATACATCCTGGGCCATGACCACAAAGGTCTCCTCCTTACTTTGCAGCAGTATGCCCCTGAAATACAGGGAATTATCAGAGCCTGCCACAAAGCCGTAGCCCTGTATGTATATCTCCTTGCCCTCCGTGGCCGATGCATCTATCCATTTGTCCCTGTCACCTGCCCATTCAATGGAAATGCTGACGCATTCATTTTCCTCCTCGGGCTTTAAGGGCTTCTTGAGCCGGCTAAGGAGAGCCTTCTGCTCATTTTTCTTGATATCATACTCATGAATGAAGGAATAATTCACATCGGCTATATCACCCAGCAGATATTTGTGGTAAAAGGGGTCCTTAGCATAGAGCTTGGGATGTCTTATGTAGAGCAGTTCTCTCTCAGACAGAAGCCGCTCAAGCTTTTCCCTGCTCTCATCCGAGCCTCTTGAAAGGGATTCATAATGCCACAGATGGGTATCATTACATACCACATTCATATAGCCTGCCTCATAGAGCCTGAAGCACAGGTCCACGTCATTAAAAGCAACCTCCAGCTCCTCGCTGAAGCGGCCTATATCCTCAAACAGCTGTCTGCGCATAAGCAGGCAGGCTCCCGTCACTGCCAGCACATCCCTGGGCAGATCCGAAGCATGATAATAATATTTGACATTGTCTTCCTTATACTGAAGCTTGTGTACGGGTCCGACCCTCAGATTGGTAACCCCTGCATGCTGCAGTATGAGACTGTCGGGATAATAAAGCTTGGCTCCCACTGCTCCAACGTGAGCAAGTCTGGCAAAGCTTACCATTTCCGTAAGCCAGTTGCCCACCCTCACTGCCATATCATCATTTAAGAAAAGTACAAAATCACCCTTTGCCTTTGCAGCTCCGTGATTGCACATGCGGGAGAAATTAAAGGGCATGGGATCATAGAGATAGGAAATATCGCTGCAGTAATCACCCAGGCTGCTGTCCCTGAATTCCCCGATCATTTTCTCTACCTCGGTCCTGTTTTTGTCATTTGAACCGTTATCGATTATTATGACCTCGTAATGAGGCCCATGGGTCAGCCTAAGCAGCGACTCCAAAAGCACCTTAAGTTCACCGGGATGGTCCTTTGAGGGAATGACTACGGAAACTTTTTCATAATCTTTGTAGGGGCTGGCATTCAGCAGACGCTCATAGGCATCACGCCTTACATCCTTATATGCTTTACCATCACACAGAGGCTTCAGAGTAAAACTGTGATAGAGTACAGAATTAATATGAAGAATCTGTTCACTTGTTTTGCCCTCGCATACCCTGAGTGCCAGACCGTAGGCCATGGCATAAGGGTCATCGCTTACAGTCACCTGGCCTATGACCCTCTTAAACTCCTCCACTGTAAGAGCATAATAGTTTCCTATATAGAACCAGTTAAGCAGAGTATCCGGTGAAAAGTCCGGTTTGTAATAAGGATTCATCCTGACAAGGCCGTTGCTGTTAAGCTCATCCTCATCTCCGTAGATTAGTACGGCGTCCTTTTTTGCCCTGAAAAAGTGATCCACGACATCTATGGCATGAATATCCAGGTTTGAGTCAACGGATGTCAAGATTATATAATCGCAGTTTAATTTGTCAGCGTATTTTCCTGTGCACAAATCATCATAAGATATGATATTTATTTCATGTTCAGAATGCTCCAGCTGGTCATAACGCTTATTTTCCAGGGCTGTGATCCAGTCATTATAGCTGCGGAAAGCCTGGTCCAGGGAGTATTCATACCACCCGTTATATTTATCTATTATGGGTTCCTTTATCAGTTCCTTAAGTCTGCTCATTACAGTGCTATCATCCTCTTTAAATTGGTCTCCATATCATCTATGATGCTCTTCTTCATGGGGCAGGACTGCATTGTCGCCTTGAGGACATTACCCGTGCTCCTTACCTTGTCCCTGACCTCTATTACCAGGTTGGGGTCCTCATTATAAAAGACCAGAGTCACTCCCTCCCCTGAATTTTTACGCATCTTCTTACCGTTCAGGTAGACCCTGCGGTTGTCCTTAAGGTCAAGCAGTTCGTCATTGAGTATCAGAGAGTCTATATAGGTAATGCAGTAGTCCTCCATGGGATCTATCCTGACCTTTATGGCGGTTGAAGGCACCTCTATGGTAAGTTCCACATTGTCCTCGCTGTCATATTCATCAGACGCATAATAGGCATTTTCCTCTGAAAAGCCCGCACCCTCGTCAATATATATCCTGATGCGTCTCTTATTGGCGCCTGCCTTGGCATCCTCAAGATTCCTTTCAAGGGAAAGTATGCGTCCGCCTACGATCTCCCTCAGTTCCTGCATGGACCTGCGCCTGCCTGTCACTCGTTTTTGGAAATCAGCCTCCTCTTCCCTGAAGCCGGCCTTCTCATGATCGCTGATTTCCAGCTTTTGCATAATTAAATCGTAATTAAAAGAACCGCGCTGCGGGTCCTCCAGAATGTAACAGTAGATGGCACGAAATGCAAGTTCCTTGGTCTTGACGGCCTTTTCCTTCACCCATTCGTAATCTATGACCGTCCAGTTCTCTCCATCCACCAGAATGTTAGAGAAAACAAGGTCCAGATCGGCGACATTTGCATCATTTCCTTCATCGATCCTACTGATATATTCATCCATTAATGCAAGAAATCCTTCATTATCGCCCCTATTTAGGCAATCATCCAGCAAATTTGCAAGTTGCACACCTGCCACATAAGGAAAAATTACACTTGTTCCCTCATCCTGCATTTTGGCCGGACAAACCTGTAATTTTCCGCTGCTGTAGCGCTCCTTAAGGCTGTCATAATGGTCTCTCATGGCCCTGATATGAGCCAGGCTTTCTTCGCATAACGCACGTTTTTTAATTAATTTCTGTCCGTCTATCATTAGTATGTCAGTGGCAATCCTGTATTCGGGTGCCCTGTCATTGGAATAGCGGCTGTATATGAGCCTGGGCTTTTCACCCAGTATGACCATGTAGGAATTGGAAAATTCTTCAAAATTACCATCCTCCAGTATGCCGTCATATACCCTGCGTTCGTTGAAAAGCTTTACCCTGTCCCTGTCAAAGTTACGGTCATTGTTGCACAGTTCACCCCTTTCAGGCAGTCTTTCGTCTGAGAAAAGGGTAGTCATAAATTTGTAATCGGGATAAGGATAATAGAAGCTGTATTCTGACTCATTGCAGGCAGCAAAGATTTTCTCTAAGCCCTTGCGGGAAAAGGTTTTGACCCCATCTGCGGGCTCGTAGCCCTCCAAGCCCTTGAAATAGCGTCCCAGATGGTCTTCCTGACAGCCTGCCCAGTATTTCAGGCCATAGCGGTTCTCTATGGCAATGGCAATCCTGCCATTTGCCCCGGTATGTTTTCTGATGATCTTTAAGAATTCCTCATAGGGCCTGTCACCGCCTATATAGCTCTGACCATATTCAAATACGCCTATGAGCAGGCAGTAATCGTAATCTGTATCCAGTTCGGGCTCTATATCGGTAAAATTGCCCACTTTTATGGTCACATTTTCGCAGTCCCTGTGCCTGTAGGCATTGATAAGGCTTCTCTTCTTGCTAAGGTCTATGCAGGTGACGCTCCCCGCCTTACGGGACAGGGCTCCTGTTATGGCCCCACAGCCGGAGCCGATCTCCAAGACCTTGCTGTTCTTGTCCACAGGCAGCCAGTCCACAATATTCTCCCTCTGATGGGAAAAATGATACATAATGGGCCAGTTGGCTCTTTCCTCTATGATACGCTCATATTCCACAGGGGAATAATTCATGGCTATATCAAGCATTTCGTCCTCTATGGCTCCATCGCAGTAGAGGTCTTCCCCCGGATAATGACTGTAATCAAGTTTTACTTTGCCTATCTGATCGCTTAGTACCATATTATTTCACTACCACCCTGGAATTCATGTCGTAGTATCCCACTGTGTCCTTGTCGGATACTACAGTTATATTGATAACATCATATAATCTGTGATAAACCTCGAATTTATCATCCTCATAGCCTGTCACGCCGAAGCTTAACAGATATTCTCCACCCTGGAGGTTCATATCCTGTGTAAAGGTAACCTCCTTGGTATCTCCTGCCTTAACCCCGCTTAAAAAGGCCTTTTCAAACATGGAATTGGTGCCCGTGATCTCCGTGCCCCTTATATTTTTAATGGTAAAGGCAAAGATGGGAGCCTTGATATCCTGCTTAAAATCCACACTGAAATGTATGGTAAAGGGCTCTCCCTTAATGACCGCCGTGGTATTGGTCCCCTTTTTGTCGGTAATATAGTAATCACGAATGGTCGCTGCACCATTGCCGTACTCTATGACTTCGGGATTGATGCCGCCCATTATGGCAGCCTTTGCCTGGATTTCCTTATCATCCAAAAGATTGTTCTCATCATTTTCAGGCACCTTGTACTGGCCCACCAGTACCTGTTTGTAGGCGTCGATCATTTCCTTTGGACCGCCCTCTCCCAGCTTGACTCCCTTGTTGAGCAGGACTACCCTGTCGCAGTATTTTGCGATAGAACTTAAATCGTGACTTACAAAAAGAATGGTTCTTCCTGCCTGTTTGAACTCTTCGAACTTGTGATAACACTTAGCCTGGAAGAATACGTCTCCCACACTTAAGGCCTCATCCACTATGAGTATCTCAGGCTCTATATTGATGGCCACCGCAAAGGCCAGTCTGACAAACATACCGCTGGAATAGGTCTTGCAGGGCTGGTATACATAGTCCCCTATATCCGCAAATTCCAGGATTGCCGGAAGCTTTTCATCGATTTCCTTCTCGGAAAATCCCATCATGGTTCCATTGAGGTAGACATTTTCAATGCCGTTATATTCCATATTAAAACCGGCACCCAACTCAAGCAGAGCACTGATACGTCCGTTTACTATTAAGTCTCCCTTAGTGGGATTTAAGACCCCTGTAATGATCTTAAGGATGGTGGATTTGCCCGAGCCATTGGTACCGATGATGCCCACGGTCTCGCCCTTGTAAATGGTCATATCCACATCCGTCAGGGCATAATGCTCCTTATGACGCTTCTTTTTGCCCAGGCCGAAGGCTTCCTTCATACGGTCACTGGGCTTGTCATAGAGCTTATATACCTTTGATACATTTTCAACCTTGATCGCTATATCTTTTTCTTCCATATCCAATCCTAAAGCACATCGGCAAAATGGGGCTTGAGCCTCTTAAATATAAGGCAGCCTATGCCAAAGAGCACTACAGTAAATATCCAGAAATACATTGTCGAATAGAAATCCTCAAAAAACCAGCTTTTCTCACATATGGCGCTTCTATATCCGCTGACTATGTACACCAGGGGATTGATCTTGAGCAGAGACTGGATCTTGATATCGAAGGATTCTATGTTCCACAGTATGGGGGTGGCCCACATACCTATCTGAAGCAGAATGTTGATGATCTGTGCTATATCCTTGAAAAATACCATGATTGCGCAGGTAGAATAGCACAGAGCCAGCACAAAAATAAACATACAGAAGCTGTAATAGACTATCTGTATGGTATAAATAGTAGGATAATAGCCGTACACAGCCGCGATCACCAGCATTACCAGCACAAAGAAGACATGTATAAAGGTAGCTGCGATGACCTTGATAATGGGAAGGATGCTTATCTTAAATACCACCTTTTTGACAAGATAGGAGTATTCAATAAGAGCCTGGGTGCCATTATTCAGGGCTTCCGTGAAATAAAACCAGGGCACCAGCCCCGCAGTCAGGAAAAGCACATAGGGAATATGGGTAGCTCTGGCTCCCACCTGATCTCCGGCCCCCATGATGATATCAAAGACCACATAATACATGGCCACTGTGATGACAGGCTGGATCATGGCCCAGACAGCCCCCAGATAAGAGCCTGCGTAGCGCTTCTTGAAATCATTCTTGGCCAGCTTCCATATCAGATGCCTGTTCTGCCAGAGTTCCACGGGCAGGACTGTTATCTTGTCATACAGGAGCACAAAAGCCACTATGGCGGCCGCTATAATGGCCTCCGCTATTATTTTTTTGGTTAGTTCGTCTGCCGCATTGGCATGTGGATTATGGTGCAGAGCTATGACCAGGCCCATTATCACCATTATCAGTGAAAATATTCCAATGCCCACAGGCTTAGTTATATGTTTTTTCATCAGCTTCTCTTGGCAGTATATTCCTTTATACCGCCCCATTTTGTATCCTTGTCTGACATTATCAGTTCCATGCCCTCACCAATAGGCCATTCAACTCCTATATCCGGGTCATTGTAAGCCAGACCACCTTCATCATTGGGATGATAAAAATCAGTACATTTATAACAGAATTCAGCATAATCCGACAGGACCAAAAATCCATGAGCAAAGCCCTTGGGAATCAGGAACTGCTTCTTGTTCTCCTCTGAAAGCAGCACTCCATGCCATTTTCCATAGGTAGCAGAGCCGGGACGCAGATCCACAGCCACGTCATAGACCTCGCCTCTTACCACTCTGACCAGTTTGTCCTGGGGGTAATTTATCTGAAAGTGCAATCCTCTGAGCACGCCCTTCTTGGATGCAGACTGGTTGTCCTGTACAAAGACAAGATCAATACCTGCTTCCTTGAAATCATTGTAATTGTAGGTCTCCATAAAATATCCCCTGGCATCTCCGAATACTGTGGGGGTAATCTCCTTCAGGCCTTCTATCTCACAGGTCTCTACTGTTATCTTGCCCATCTGAATCATTCTCCTTTTTTACACTTTTACTATCACTTATATCCAGGTAGCTTAAGTTCATGTCTACCCTTCCCTCTATACCATTGATGCGCCCTGCACTGCTGTACTGCCACAGCTGATAGCTCGCACCATAGGTGGGCTTGTCATTGTATTCCGCCAGCCATATAATGTCCTTTTCAGACAGTCTGGTAATGTCCAGCCTGTTATTGAACCAGTTCTTGCTGGCATATATTCCTGCGCTGTAGCCACCGGATCTGATAGTTTCGCAGAAGGCTTCAAGCACATCGGTTCTGTCCTTTGCCTCCAGGTCATCAGCCCTGCCGCTTCCGCCTGAGGACTCAGAATCCACAAATACCGGATAGGTTATATCATAATCCTTTATCAGGCTCATGACTGCACTGGCCTCTTCCACAGCCTCTTTTTCATCCACTGCCTGGGTGTAGAAATAGACCCCCACGGGTATGCCCGCTTCCAGGGCTCCCTCTATATTGGCCTTAAAATAGGGATCCTCGATGATACTTCCGCTTGACGAGCCCCTGTAGCCGCATCGGATAATGGCATATTTGACCCCATCATTCCTGACCAGTTCCCAGTCTATGGTCTCATTCCATTTTGACACATCTATACCAAACAGGGCATTTTCCGAGGTCTTGATGGCGCTGGTCCCGCTGCTGTCCATAGCAGCATCATTTACTGCAGTATCCTCACTGGTGGGATCTATATCAGCCTCTGTCTTGATAAGATAGGAAATATCCGCGATCGCCTTGTATTCTATCTTGGATCTGACCGTAACTTCCAGAGGTTCATCAGGCTCCGCATAGCCCAGTATATGCTCAAGCAGCACACTGTAGCTGCCGGGAGTGACATCCGCCAGGTAGATTATGCCGTCCTTGTCCTCGTCGCTGTAGGAGCCCAGTCCTGCCACATTTACCGTAAAGGTCCTGCCACTTATGAGCTTGCCCTCTCCATCGGTAATGAAAAATCTTAAGTCCTTGTCCGTGGAAGAGCTCATGAGATACACCGGCACCTCTTCCTCCACATCATACTTGCCGTCGCCGATCTTTTCCGCATCGAAAAAGGTCTCGTCAGACATCCATGCATATATATCTGCTCCGGCCACCAGACCATCCTCGGATTCCGTTTCTGCCTCTGCAGCAGACTCTTCGGTCTTACTGACCTTCTTACTGAATACACCATTGCAGGCCAGTATTACCAGAAATACAGTCAGTACAAAGAGTGTGACACACAGCATGGATTTCTTCAAAAGACTAGAGTCCATTAGCTACCTCTGTAAGATACTGTCCATAGGCGGTCTTCATAAGAGGCTTGGCCAGTTCAAGGAGCTGCTCCCTGTCTATGAAACCTCTCTTATAGGCTATCTCCTCTATGCAGGAAATGTATAAGCCCTGTCTCTTCTGGAAGGCTGCCACGAAATCTGCCGCATCAAGAAGGGAATCGTGACTTCCCGTATCCAGCCAGGCAAATCCCCGTCCCAGGGTCTCCACATAGAGATCTCCCCTCTCAAGATAAGCATTGTTTACTGAGGTTATCTCTATCTCTCCTCTGGCTGAAGGCTTGACATTTTTGGCAATCTCAACCACATCATTGTCATAAAAATACAGTCCCGGCACAGCATAATTGCTCTTGGGATTTTCGGGCTTTTCCTCAATGGAAATAGCCTTTCCGTTCTCGTCAAATTCCACTACACCGTATTCTCTGGGGTCTCTTACATAATATCCGAAAATGGTAGCTCCCTTCTTTCTGGAAACCACCTCTCTGAGTTTCTTTGAAAAGCTCTGACCATAGAAAATATTGTCGCCAAGCACCAGTGCCACGCTGTCATCCCCTATAAAATCCGCACCTATGATAAAG
>R03__coassemble_605_pt1 | contig 19582 bp, 20 predicted proteins | sample R03__metabat2_low_PE_031 | metagenome-assembled genome bin R03
CTACAGGGGGGGGAGACGGGGCCCACCACAGCTGCTGCACACTGCAGGGGGAGACGGGGCCCGCCACAGCTGCTGCACACTGCAGGGGAGGCGGGGGCCGGTGACAGCCCTGGCAGGAGAAGAAAACAGATGTCAGACACATCAGAAAAGGGAATTATGACAATGAATAAAAAATTTGAGGGAATAAAGGCCGTGATCTTTGATCTGGACGGCACCATCATAGATACGGAAAAGATATACAGTATTGTCTGGCCAAGGGCCTGTCGTGATCTGGGCTATGATATGACACATGAAAAATATCTGGCCATGCGCTCCCTGGGGAAGCCTTTTTCAACCCTTCAGCTTAGGGAATGGTTCGGCGAAGAGTTTGATTATGATGAGGCCAAGGCCATAAGAAAAGGATATTTTAATGAATATATTGCCGAACATGGTATCCAGGCCAAGCCGGGAGCCGAAAAGCTTCTTACTTACCTGAGAGACAGGCACATCACCACTGCCATTGCCACTGCAACTGACCTTGAAAGAGCAGGAAAATATCTTGATATGGTAGGACTTACCGGTTATTTTGACAGGGTGATAAGCGCCACCCAGGTCAAGGAGGGCAAGCCTGCTCCATTGGTGTACCGGTATGCCTGCAGTGAGCTTGGACTTTCCCCTGCAGAATGCATTGCAGTGGAGGATGCACCCAACGGGATCCTCTCTGCTTACCGCGCAGGACTTAAGGTCATCATGGTCCCCGACCAGTCAGGCCCGGACGAGGCACTTTTACCTATGCTCAGTGCCTGTGTGGAGCGCCTCGATGAGATCTGCGATCTGCTGTAGCCGAGGCCCTGACCACGCTGTCATCCCCGTACCTGCTGCGGATGCTGTCCATGGCCCGGTCCAGTTTCTTTAGTTTTTCAGTTTTTTCATTTTCAAACAGACTGAGCTGCTCCACAGCCCCGTCGTCAATCTCAGAGAGGGTAAGTCCTATCAGCCTGATGGGCTGACCCTTCCAGTTTTCCCGCATAAGTCTGCATGCTCTTTCATATATCAGCCCGGTTACATCCGTGGGACTTTCCAGCTTACACTGATGGCTTTTGTTGGACCAGTCCGCAGTCCTGTATTTTACGCCAATGCAAGAGCATTTCACTCCGTTTGCCCTTATACGGGCGCTTACCACGTCAGCCTCCCAGAGAAGTATATGCTCTATATCCTCTATATCTGTAAGATCATCCTCTGTTGTATTTTCCACAGAATAACTTTTGGCCTCATCGATTCTGGCACAGACTTCGCTGTCATCTATTCCATTGGCAAAATCATGCAGGGTTTTGCTGCCCTTTTCTCCCAGTATGGAGCGAAGCAACCCAATATCGGCGCATGCCAGATCACCTATGGTGAAGATGCCGACACTCCTAAGCCTGGCAGCAGAGCTTTTGCCGCAGCCGAACAGTTCCTCTACCTTTAAGGGCCACATCTTGCTTTCTATTTCCTCAGGATAAAGCGTGTGCACCCTGTCCGGTTTTTCAAAATCGCTGGCCATTTTGGCGCACAGTTTATTTCTTCCGATACCCACATTTGCAGTAAAGCCCAGCTCATCCCTAATGCGGTTTTTTATTGTTTCCGCCAGTCTGACCGGGTCCGGCCACAATAGTTCCATCCCCGACATATCCATAAATACCTCATCAATGGAAAAGGATTCCATCACCGGGGCATACTGGGCACAGATATCCTTAAAAGCCCTTGAGCTGCGTACATAAAGGTCAAAATCAGCCTCAGCCACAATGAGACCGGGACATTTCTTAAGTGCCATGCTCACCGGCTCCCCGGTCTGTATGCCATAGGCCTTGGCCGGAATGGACCTGGCAGCCACTATACTCACCCGGCTTTTGGGATCACCGCCTACCACAGAGGGCACAAGTCTGATATCCGCTTCCCCCAAAGCCACTCTTTTAGCAGCTTCCCAGGATACAAAGGCCGAGTTGATATCCAAATGGAAAATAAGCCTTTCCTTCATTTTTCTCCTATCAAAAAGGGAACGAATACCTTGCCTCGCTCCCTGTCAACGCCACTTTCTTTTATTCTGTCTCAAGTCCCAGCATTTCGTCTATATCATCGGTAACAAATGCCAGATCACCCATCTTTTCCTTATATTCTTCCATCTGCTTTCTAAGCTGTGCGGCTTTTTCCTCATAACCCCTGCCCTCACAGACCTTCAGATCCATGGCAGCTTCAATATAATCTGCTGCAGCATAGGGCACTGTATAATCCCCATTATCCTCTTCGGTGACGCCCAGGCCCCTGTTCTGCCCTACACTGTATATAAGGCTGTCATAGTTGCCATATTTAATGTCCGATATAAGGTAGGTTGCCTTGTTGGCCTCATAGGATCTGCTGCTCTTTTTGAGTACCTTCGCAGACAGAGCAGATGCTCCCAGAACCAGTATGATCGCAAGTATGACTATTATTACTGTGGCCGCCCTGTCCTTAAGGGCGCTTTTATTTTTATCCGATCTATTGCCCTGCATCGAATTTTTCCTCCAAAAGTACTGTAAGCTTTGCTTCAGTCAATTCCCACATTCCCTGCGCTTCCTCATCTGTCAGGTTAAAGTTGACCTGAATGAGATCCTGAATGTCCTGTTTCATATCCAGAAGATATTCTCCCTTCCGGCCCTCGTAATTTTCGGGTTTGTAGCTGTAAGCTTCTGTATCCTCCATCTCATCCAGCTCGCTCTTAAATCTCAAAACATATCTGGCAATCTGCTCATAACTTTCTTCCGGATCATAGTGGCTTCTGTCAGCATTGAAATAAAGGTCATACAGCGCGGATTTCATGTGGTAATAATCAAGGCCGCTGCTGTATAAGGGATAGTAGGATGAAAAGGCATTACTGCTGCCCAGTCCGTTTACTCTCATGTAAAAATACAGCCCTTCATAGTCCCTGTCCGCTATATATTCATCCAGCATCTGTGTATATTCGTCAGCATCTTTTTCAATCCTTCGCTGTCTGATGCTGTCGCTCATCTCATAGTACCTTGAAAAGCCCACAGCCACTATGGCGATCAAAGCCACCAGGATTGCTATTATCGCGGTTTTTATGGTGAAAGAAGAAAATTTCTTGGAATTTTCCAGTACTTCACTCTGGGTCCTCTCAAATTCATTTTTATATTTCTGCATGTCCTCAACATGCTTTTTGGCCTGGTCATTGGGTCTTCCGCAATAGGGGCAGAAGGGCAGCTCCAGATTGATATTATTGCCGCAGCCCGTACATTTCATCTAAATTTCCTCACTGTTTCTCATTCAAATATTTCTCAGCTATCTCATCGCAGGCACTGTAGGACAGGTATCCCTCGCTTACCCTGTTATATTCTGTCAGATATGCATCCATCTCATCATCGCTGATGCCCAGCTTATCATGCATGATATCCATCACTTCATCCCTGTAGCCATCAAGTATGGCTATTTCCTCCTCATTGCAGCCCGCATACTCGTCTGCATATTGCCTGAAATAAAATACATTCATGTCAAATATGTAATCTCCCAGCATGATCTCAAGCAGCTGCTCATTAGAATCCAGCGCGGGGACAAAATCTTCCAAAAGTTCCTTATATATGCTGTAGGTATTGACAAATTCATAATGCTCATAATCCCACACATTATGCCCGTCCACTTCCTCGCTTAATATAAGGCCATCAACCAGCCCGTCATAGTCCTTTGCCTCATACAGCTCATCCATGGTCCCAAAGTAATCATGCTCCCAGACCATTTCGGACATTTCCTCGGCATTCTGCCTGTCCCTCTTAGCTGAATAGGAGAAATATTTATTGTACACCGCCACCACAATGAAAAGCACAAGGACCGCTGCTACGCAGATCATCATTGCCTTGCTCAGGTGACGTACGTTTTTCTTTACATCCTCCCTGTATTCCCCCACAGCAGCCTCATCGCTTTCATCCAGGGTCTTTCTCATTTCCTCAAGGCTGTCCATATACTGTTCTTCCGCTCCGGGTTCGTATATGTAACCGCAGTGAGGACAGGCTGCATCATGTTCATCTTCTATCTTTGCTCCGCAGTTGGCGCAGTAGATCATCTTAGGCATATCTTAATTCCTTCTGTCCTTTTCCATCTGGCTGTAATATTCTTTTTTGTTGGCATACATGGCATTATCTGCATGCTCTATGATAGTATGAAGCGAAGCCCCCTGCAGATCCGCCGCATAACATACTCCGCAGGATACCGACAGTTCCTTTACCTCCGTGCCCTGCCATGCGTCGCAGGCCTCCTTATACTGAGCCAGAAGACTTTCCACCAGTTCGCGCTCCGAGCGCATGATGATGCTGAATTCATCTCCTCCGATCCTGTATATGTCAGCGCCCTCGGGAAAGACCCTTCTCATACATTCCGAAGCACCGCGCAGCAGTTCATCTCCGGCCACGTGTCCCAGCTCATCGTTGGTCTTCTTTAATCCATTAAGGTCCATGGCAACATATACCAGATTGCCCGGAATATCATTTTCAAGCTTTTCCATGGCTTCACTGTAGGCCCTGCGGTTTCCCACTCCGGTCAGGCTGTCCCTGTTGGCGATCTCTTCTAACATTTTCTGATGCCTTGTCTTGGTAATATATATGAAGATCACTGCCATGGTGAGTATGATCACTAAGGCTATCACACCTATGACCAGGATAAAGTAATCCCTGACAAAATCCCCTACAGTATAATCCACACTCTCAATATATTGCTGAGAATCTGTATATACATAATCTTCATTGAGAGTATTAATCCCTCTGTTTAAAATGGACAGCAGTTCCCTGTTTTCATGTCCCACAGCAAAGCATCTTGTGCTGGCCTCGGGCAGGCTGTATGCATTTAGGCTCCTAAAGCGCACATCCTCAAGATAGTCACTGACCCTCAGTCCATTGACAATGGTGCTGTCTGCCTCCCCGCTTTCCACGGCCTGCAGACATTCCACCAGGGAATCATAGTACGCTATATCCGCCTTGGGATAGTTCGCTACCGTATATTCTTCCTGGATCAGATTGTTACTGTTAACTGCAATAGTGTCATATTTATCGCTATCCAGGTCTCCCTTACAGATAAGACTCATGGAGGATGATATCACCCCTTTTGACTGGTAGGCATCCTGCTGCTCCAGATACCAGATGCAGTCAGACACGGGAAATGCCATATCTATCTTTCCCTCTTCCAGCGCCTCCAGCATCTCATAAGCATCCGAATAAGCCACGTATCTGCAGCGCAGACGGCCATCGATTTCCAGATTGCTTAGGATTTCATTCATAACATCTACTAACAGTCCCTCTGCCCTTCCGCCTATGGTCTTTTTGCAATAGGGCAGATAGTCATCAAGATATCCTATGTAAATCTCCTGATTCTCATTCAGCCATGCCTCTTCCTCATCACTTAAGTTTGCACTCACCTCATTGTTTCTGAAATATTTTTCAGCAAGATCGCTTAAAAAGTAAGGATCGGAGTTCTCTATGCCCTCAATAGCCGCATTAAACTCCCTTAAAATGTCAGCTCGGGATCTGGTCACTGCCACATAGGCATCACTTGCCCCTACCCAGCACAGAATATCTATATTGGCATCATTTCCCACTGTGGCGCTCTCTCCCACAAAGGCATCCACCTCTCCCTTAAGGAGCGCATCCATAGGGCCACTGACTTCCTCATAGGTGACTATTTTCACCCCGCTTATCCCATTATCCTCAAGCCACTTTTCGGTGATGTCCTTTGCATAAGAGCCTGTAAGACCAATCTTTTTATTATTAAGATCGGCGACCTCACCTACCGACTGTCCCTCCTACAATGTATAGACGTAGAAAATCTCCATGGCCATGGCACGATTGGGGAAATTCATGTCAGCTTCTCTTTACTCGCTGTAGCAGACATCCGGCAGCAGGTCTATCTCACCCTTAAGAAGCATCCCGTACAGTTCATCCCAGCTTCCGTAGACATACTCGTAGTCCCAGTCAGCGTAAGCCGCAACCCTTATAAGATATTCGTAGGCATAGCCGCTTTTGACTGCTTCATCTGCAGCTCCCTCAGTAAAGGATTTATTTTCAAAATAGCCTACTCTTACAGTTTTCTTACTGTCTGCCGCCTGAGCCTTAACAGCCCATGGACCGATTATCAATATAATAAATATCAGTATTAAGCCTGACAGATATTTTTTCATAGTTGTCTCCCCATAACCGCAGCAGGGCCATTCATACTTACAACCGGCTGCGTTTTCACATCTTACCCTATCTTTGCGTATTCCTCAGCCTTTTTGGGTGTATCCAGCTTAAGTTTGATGACTGTCATCATTATCATATACTGCAATACTTCCTTAAGGATATTTTCCTCGAAGCGCTCCTTCATGCTCACCGGATAGCTGTGCACCAGAAAATGAAGTTCATACTTATCCTCAAACCGGGATATAAAGGCACTTACATACAGTTCATTATGTACTGCCGTATACACCTCCATGTCCTCTACGGGCACATTCAGATCATAGGCCTTTGAAAAAAATCTTACCCCGGCATGGGTTATCTTAAACCTCTTGTCAGTTATCTCGCCTATGGAAAAATTGCCCTTATGCAGCATGACAGCCTGCATAAAGTCAGCTTCCAAGTTGTTTTCAAATATGTACTCAACTATATCCTCAGGTGTATATGTCATTTTTCTTACCGCCTAACCAAAATTACTCAATTATATTTTACATTATTTTTGACTGTCTTTCACTTTTATTTCATCAAAACCGCAAATTTTTTGCTGATTTACGTTCAAACAAATTTCACAGGGATGACCTATAATGGGTTATAATCGTACAAAGAGGTATTTGTTTATGGACAAGATAAATTTCTTCCTGCCGGAATTCTACGGCAATTTCAGACTCATAACCTACCTGCATGACTGGATGCAGGATGAGCCTCAGTACTTTTACGAGGACGTGCGTATAGCCGCGGTCTACGGCTGTTTTCCCGGCAATATCTGGAACGGCGGCAGGGTCATTCTGGGTTCAGCCACCAGGACAGAGATAGCCCATGTGATCGAAGAATACAATCGCAGAGGCATTGCCATCCGCTATACCTATACCAACCCCCTGCTTGAGCGCTACCATGTGCTGGATACCTACTGCAATATGTGCATGGATATGGCAGACAACGGTCTCAATGAGGTCTTAGTCAATTCTCCCGCCCTTGAGTCCTATTTGAGGGAGGCCTATCCCGGCTACCGTTTCATATCCTCCACCACCAAATGCCTTGGTGATATAGAAGCCGTAAGGGAGGAGTTAAATAAGGATTATTATCTTGTGGTACTGGATTCTGCTCTTAACAATACAGAGGAAATGTGGGAGCTTGCCCCCAAAGAAAAGATTGAACTCATAGCCAACCACTACTGTGCAGACAACTGTCCCCGCCGTAGGGAACACTATAAGGCAGTGGCCAAAGCCCAGCTCGAATATGATGACAGCCTTGTCTTTAAATGTGAAAATATCAAACGCAGCTTCCAGGAAATACAGACAAACTGCTCCTTTATATCCAATGAGGATATTCACGGAGCCTACAGGGAGGCCGGCTTTGTCAATTTCAAACTGGACGGAAGGGGCTTTAAGCGCTTCAAGGTACTTGAAAGCTTTGTTTATTATCTTGTAAAGCCGGAGTATAGGGATTTTGTGAGAAATAAGATAAGTGATGATCTGTACGGCAGGAAATAGTCCTACTGCGGGCCTGCATTTTTAAGTTTCATAAGCACCTTACGCAAGGGGGCAAAAAGCACCAGGGCCAGTATGCCATTGCTTATGCCGTGCAGTATGTCATAGGGCAGCCCGGCCACCCACCAGGTAAAGGCCGTCGTGGGACCACCGATAAAGAAATAGGGTATGGAGCACAAGGCTCCGAAAAAGAGGCCAAAGCAGGTAGACAGCACCACAAAGGGCCAGTTGTCCTTCTGTTTGCGCAAAAGCAGCGTAAGCAGCACCAGTATGGGCCAGATGTATATATACATGACAGTCCACAGTCCCAGTCCCCAGACTGCGCACTCCACCCCTACAAAGGCCCAGACCGCAATAAGTATCTTAGGCCCCAGATAAAGGGTAAATAATATGATCAAAAGTGTTACCAGTTCCACGTTGGGAACACTCTGAAGGGCGTATTTGACTGCCTCAAGCATAGCGGCCATCATTCCGATGGTCGCTATATCTTTGACAGTAAATATACTTTTATTCGGCTGCTTCATAGACCGTGTAAACCAGTTCAAAATCATCGCCGTCTGCTACAGGCTGGGAATCGGCACCGTACATACCATACTCACCGTTTACCATGATTGCCCAGTAGGCACCGTCGGCATCATAATCTGCTGTCAGACCGTTGACTGTATTGATATACAGACCATACTCAGACTCATCGCCCTCTACGGTAAGACCTGCTATATCGTCAAATGCCTCTGACAGATATGCTGCATCCGTATTCACGCTGTAGGCTGTCTCGCTGCCCTGATCGTCAATGACCTCCAGAGTTATGCTTTTGGCCCCTGCTGCACCTGTCTTGGGGCTTGCAACAAAATACACGATTGCCAGTATGGCAATTACGGCCACTACGGCCACCACTGCAATGATCAGTGATTTACTGCTTTTTTGGTTCTCTTCCATAATATCCTCCTTCTTGGAACATGCGGCTTTGCTTTAGGCCGCTTTATATTGAATTCCGGATATGAAAAATAAAAGCCTCTGACACAAAAACAGAGGCATACAAAATAAAACGCACCAGAGTGCATTTCAAACGTACGACCAATTCCTCGTGATCCGGAAAATCAATTCCTGTACTGACTAAACGGCAGGTTTCCTGACTTGGATATCCTCGCAGCATATCGCCTTCCCGCATTACCAGTGACATATGACAGCTGCTACTTCCTTACAGTGACGGGATCGTACAGGATTTGCACCTGTTTCCCTTTTAACCCGTATTTCGGGCACCGAAAGTCATCTTTATTAAACTGCAAGTGATTTTAACATGGCAGGCCTTACCTAACAAGTGATATTTTCCACATATTTTCATTTCTCATGCCCTGTCGTATGTGAAATTTATATATTACCGTTGACTTTATTTTAAAAAGGTGTTACTCTCACTTTAGTTTTAGTCGTGTGCGATTGTTTCGTTTGCGACCATTATTTAGATAGGAGGTTTTCTATGAATGTTTATGATTTTACCGTAAAAACCGGTCAGGGCGAGGACCTTTCCCTGAGCACATACCGCGGCAGGGTATTACTGATCGTCAATACCGCCACAGGCTGCGGCTTCACTCCCCAGTACAAGGCCCTTGAAGAAATGTATGAAGCCTATAGGGACAGGGGCTTTGAGATACTGGATTTCCCCTGCAACCAGTTTGCCGGACAGGCCCCGGGCAGCAATGAGGAGATCTATGAATTCTGCACGGGACGCTTTGGTATGACCTTTCCCCAGTTTTCCAAGATTGAGGTTAATGGTCCCAACGCGGATCCACTTTATGAGTGGCTTACCTCAAATACATCCTTTGACGGCTTTGACGGTGCCATGAAGCTCATGCTTACCCCTGTTGTCAGATCCATGGATAAGGATTATAAGAACAACGGCAACATCAAGTGGAATTTCACCAAATTTCTTATAGACCGGGATGGCAATATTCTGGAGCGTTTTGAACCAACCTATGATATGAAAAAGCTTAGGGAAAAAATAGAAGCCACCCTGTAGATAGGGCTTTCAAAAGCTTTCCCGATATGTTACATTGATGTTGTTTTAGCGTTATTGCCCCATTAAGGAGATTCTATGGCATCGGATAAATATGACTGTTTAAAGCTGGAAAGCCAGCTCTGCTTTCCTTTATATGTATGTTCCAAGGAGATTGTCAGGCGCTACAAGCCCTACTTGGATGAGCTTGACCTGACCTATACCCAATACATAACCATGCTGGCTCTGTGGGAGCATGCCCCCGTAACGGTCAAAGCCTTGGGCGATCTGCTTTACCTGGATTCCAACACGCTGACTCCCCTGCTTAAGACTCTCGAAAAAAAGGGCTATCTTACCCGGACCCGTTCAAAGGAGGATGAGCGTTCCCTGATCCTTTCCCTGACAAATGCCGGCAAGCAGTTAAAACGTAAGGCAGTCGGGATTCCTTCAAAGATGGGCAAATGCGTAAGCTTAAATGATGCGGATGCCATGGAGCTTTACAGGATACTGCATATCATGATGGAGCAATGGCAGGATTGATAAAGGAGAATAAATATGTCAGAGATCATTTTAAATAAAGATAATTTTGAAGCTGAGGTTATTAAGTGCGATAAGCCCGTGATAGTGGACTTCTGGGCCACCTGGTGCGGTCCCTGCCAGTCCCAGGGCCCCATTATTGCAGACATTGCCGCCACCTGCCCTGAGGTAAAGGTGTGCAAGCTTGACATTGATGATAATATAGAGCTGGCCCAGAAATACAGGGTCATGAGCATTCCCACCATCCTGTCCTTCAAGGACGGAGAGGAAAGCGGTAGACTTGTGGGCTTACACAAAAAGGAAGATATCCTTTCCCTTCTTTAGTCTGCACGGCCCCGTTTCAGGCGGGGTCTTATTCTTTTATTTATGAAAGGCAAACTTATGCAGCGCAAGACTTTATTGCAACTATTTTTCCCCATATATTTTGAGACTCTTTTTTATATGCTGGCAGGCATTATCGACACACTGATGGTATCCTCTGTGGGGGATACCGCTGTGGGAGCCATAGGCACAGCCGGCACCTACATCAGCGTCTTTATCATGATGTATGCCATTATATCCAACGGAATGATGGCAGTCATGACCCAGAATATAGGCGCCAACCGCCCCGGTGTGGCCTGTCAGGCAAGAAACTTAGGACTTGGTTTCAATATGGTCTTCGGTCTGTTGCTGTCAGCCGTGCTTTTCTTCGGTTCGGACCTTATACTGACCACCATCGGCATATCACAGGCTCTTTACGAGCCTGCCTCCACCTACCTTAAGATCGTGGGGGGCTGCAGCTTTTTAAATGCCATCCTCCCCATAGCCTCCGGCTATCTGAGAGCCTTTGGCTATACCAAACAGCCCATGCTTGCCGCAGTCATAGGCAATGTGGTCAATCTTATACTCAATGCAGTCTTTTTATTTGCCTTTGATATGGGAGTTGCAGGGGTTGCCTGGGCTACGGTCATATCCAGGGTTGTTAATCTTGCCATAGTTGCCATATGCGCCCACAGGCTTATTGATTCCTCTGGTTACACCGAGCGGATCGGCAGCCTGACCCTTTTTAAGCAGATCATTTCAATAGGTCTGCCCTCTGCTCTGGAGACCATTGTCTACAATCTCTGTATGACCTTTGTTATAAAATTTCTCAATCAGATGGATTCCGAGGGCTTCAATGTGACTGCCCGTTCCTATGCCATGCAGATAGCCAATTTCTCCTACTGCATCGGTGCTGCCCTGGCAGCCTCCAATGCCATCATCACCGGCTGGCGCATCGGCAGCGAAGAATACGAGGAGGTCAGGAAAGGAACCCGCAAGGCGGCCGTTTACGGCGTACTCATTGCAGTAGTCTTTGAATCCTGTCTGTGTCTTCTGTCCCCTGTGATCATGCGCTTTTTCAGCTCGGATCCGGACATGATATCAACTGTGCGTACCCTGCTTTTCATAGATATTTTCTTGGAGATCGGCAGAGTCACCAACCTTGTATACGTGCAGGCACTTAAGACCAGCGGCGACGCCGTGTACCCGGTCATCATAGCCATCATATTCATGTTCATCTGTCAGGTCCTTGGCAGCTATTTATTCGGCATCAGGTTAGGTTATCTGGTCATTGGAGCCTACATTGCCCTGTCCCTGGATGAATGTGCCCGGGCCGTAATGTTCATACTGCGTTTCAGGTCAGGCAAATGGATGGAAAAGAAACTGGTCTGATAAAAAGGGCTGCAGTACCTGCAGCCCTTTTATTTCTCGGTAAGTGGATGACTATTCTTCCTGCTTACCCTGTGCGATAAGGCACATTATGTCATTGCTTCTCTGTACAAATCTGGTCATGGCCTCAGGTGACAGGGGCTCATAGGCAAGCTTTGCCAGATCATAGAGCTGTTCACACATCATACGTGTATTCTCGCCCTCTTTATTTTCCAGAATGTATTTAACCAGGGGATGACCTGCATTAAGCACCAGGGTCTCACCCTCATTACCCATGTCGGGCATATTTCCCATTCCGTACATCTTCATCATATCCTGCATACGGCGGGTTTCCTCAGACAGAGTGATCATGGATGATATCTTCTTGTTCTTGAGCTTTTCAACCTTGATATCTATCTTTTCCTTCTTAAGGGCCTTCTTGAATACCTTATCCAGTTCCTTGGCAGCGGCCTCCATTTCTTCTTTTTCCTTCTTTGAGGTCTTGCCTAGGAATTCATCTGTCAGATCGGCATCAATACGCATGAACTTAATGCCCTCGTTCTTGCTCTCAAGCTGTGATACAAAGGGCTGATCGATGTTGTGAGTGAGTATGACGGCATCCTTCTTGGCCTTCTTGAACATATTGATGTACTGGCTCTGCTGCTGTTCATCTGTCACATAATAAATGATCTTGTCCTTCTTTTCCTCTTCGGCAGCCTCCTCTTCGGCCTCCTCTGCTGAATCGGCCACATCCTCGTTATTATCGGTCTTTTCCTCCTCATCCTCTGTATCTATGGGCTTAACCTCCAGACACTCGGGAAGGGTCATATACTTGCCGTCAAGATTCTTAAAGAGGATGTAATCCGTCATCTTCTCGCAGAACTTGTCATCCTTCAGGCAGCCATACTTGATGAAGGGACTGATGTCCTCCCAGTATTTCTCGTACTCTTCCTTCTCGGTCTTGCACATTCCGGCCAGCTTATCAGCTACCTTCTTGCTGATATACTCGGAAATCTTCTTAACAAAACCATCATTCTGCAGAGCTGAACGGGATACATTAAGAGGCAGATCAGGACAGTCGATCACGCCCTTGAGCAGCATAAGGAATTCGGGAATCACTTCCTTGATGTTGTCTGCTATAAATACCTGGTTGTTGTACAGCTTGATGGTTCCCTCTATTGATTCATATTCCATATTGATCTTGGGGAAATAAAGTATTCCCTTAAGATTGAATGGATAATCCATATTCAGATGGATCCAGAAGAGGGGCTCCTTGTAATCCTGAAATACCTTTCTGTAGAAATCAATGTAATCCTCCCTCTTGCAGTCATTGGGATGTCTGGTCCACAGAGGGTTGGTCTCATTTAAAAGCTCAGGTCTCTTCTTTATCTTAAGCTTAATGGGATCGCCATCCTTCTCGGGCACGATGGTCTCCACTATCTCATCACTGTCAAGCTTCTCATCCTGATTGATGGTCTGAGTGCTGTCATCATCAGCCTTGCTCAGATATATCTCCGTAGGCATGAAGGAACAGTATTTCTTAATGACCTCTCTGGCCTCATATTCATTACAGAATTTGAGGACCTCCTCATTCATAAAGAGGGTTATCTCGGTTCCTACCGTTGTCTTATCCCCGTCTTCCATGGAGAACTCAGTACCGCCATCGCACTCCCAGTGAACGGCCTTGGCTCCGTCCTTATAGGAAAGCGTATCAATATGTACCTCATCGGCCACCATAAAGGCTGAGTAGAAGCCCAGTCCGAAATGACCTATGATCTGGTCATCTCCTGCCTTGTCCTTGTACTTCTCAATAAAATCTGTTGCTCCCGAAAAAGCTATCTGATTGATGTATTCCTCTACCTCATCGGCTGTCATACCCAGTCCGTTATCAATAAATTTAAGAGTCTTATCCTTGGAATTGACTACCACATCAACTCTTGCCTTATAGTCCTCGGGCAGGCTGTACTCGCCCATCATATCCAGCTTTTTAAGCTTGGTAATTGCATCACAGCCATTGCTTATGAGCTCTCTGTAAAAAATATCATGGTCTGAATATAACCACTTCTTAATAATTGGAAAAATGTTTTCGCTGTTGATTGACAGGCTTCCATGTCTCTCTGCCATAATTGATCATCATCCTTTCTAACCGGTGCAAACACACCCTTTCATTAACAATAAGAAGTTTAACCCTAAGGAAAAACATAGTCAACAAAAAATTAGCACTCAAATCAATTGAGTGCTAACAAATCTCCCGTAAACCGCATAAATACGCGTTTTTTCAAATTATAAACTTTTTATAAACTACTTTTTTTCGTCATAGATTTCAAAGAAATCTCCGGTGTGCAGGGCATCATCATGAATAAGTGTCACACTGTCAAAAAGTTCTTCATTTAAATTTTTGACCAGATCCTTTGCAAAGGCATCATATTCCTCACTGAAGGCCTCTTTTTTTCTCTCCTCCACTATACGCACCTTATTCTCATCAGTGACCTCCTTATTGAAGGTGGATATACATTTGATGATATGAAATCCGTATTCGGTCCTGACCACGTCGCTTATCTCATCAGTGCCCAGGGAAAATGCCGCCTCCTCAAAGGCCGTATCCATCTCACCCTTTCCAAAGGATATTATATGATTCTCATCATCACTGTACTTAGAAGCCAGATCATCAAAATCAGCCCCCTCCAGGGCCTCATTATGTATCTGTTCAGCCAGCTTTTCTGCCTCAGCAATCCCCGCCTCATCAAACTGTACCATATTGCCCTCGTCGTCCAGGTCATAGGTTTTGATGAGTATATGCTCCACGGTAATGGTCCTGGCCTCGTCGTCACTGATCTGGGGATTCACATCGGCTATGATGGACTCATACAGCTTTTCGGCCAGGGCGTAGTCCTCATACATTTCCCTGATAAGCTCCTCATCCACATCCAGCAGCTCCCTCTCCTCCTTGGAAAGAGATAAGTAGTAGGCGTCCGCAGCCTCACCTGCTTTTGTGATATCCTCCTCATCCAGAGCAAGTCCCCTTCTTTCTGCCAAAAGGACCATGGTCTTGATCTCAGAAAGTTTGGCTAAGGCCATATTCCTGACACTGTCTTCCATGGAGACTCCGTCCACGGACTGCTGCCAGATCTCCTCCCCATAGACCTGCTCATAGGTATCCTGGATATTCGCCATGTATACCATAAGCTCCGGCAGGGTGGCACTGACTTCCTCTATCTTGAATATCTCATCCTGGGCAAAACCCGTGGTAAGTATGACCTTGGTCTCACTTGTTTTTGAGCAGCCGCACGCAAAAAGAGACAGCACCAGACTGACAATAAGTATATTTACTATTCTTCTAACTGTTTGCTGTCTCATTTTATTTACTCTCTGTTACATATTGTAGCCTGTTTCAAAGGCCAGTATATTTTTCTCTACTGTCTTGGGAGGCACTGTGGATTCAACTACCTTAATCCACATATCCTTATCAAAGTTCATATGTCTGGCTGCAGCCCCCAGTACTATTACATTAAAGGATCTGGGCGAACCGATCTCCTTGCTCTTGTTGGTGGCATCTACCACTATGGTCTTACGGGCAGCACTCAGGGTCTCTAAGATTCCCTCGGGATATACGGCCTGTCCCGTTACCACGGTAATGGGGTCCATTCTCAGGTCATTTACTATTATGACTCCGTCCTTCTTGACAAAATGCAGATATCTTAAGGCTTCCAGTTTTTCAAAAGCTATGAGCACATCAACCTGTCCCTCTTCCACTATGGGCTCGGCCACGCTCTCGCCGTACCTTACATAGGTTACCACGCTACCGCCTCTCTGGGCCATACCATGTACCTCGGAAAGCTTTACATCGTAGCCTGCTTCAGTTGCCATTTTTCCCAGGATCCTGCTGGTAAGGAGGGTTCCCTGGCCGCCAACTCCCACTATCATAATATTAGTCGTTGCCATTATTTTGCCTCCTTCTTTATTGCTTCAAATTTGCATAACTGCATGCACAGCCCGCAGGCATTGCACATTGTCTCGTCAATGCTTATGGTTCCGTCCTCATTCTTAGTCAGGGCAGGACAGCCGGGTCTTAAGCAGGCGCCGCACTTTTTGCACTTCTCGGGCACAGGAACGCATTTATCGGGGAATACATTTCCCTTAAGGAGCACGCAGGGAGACTTGGTAATGATCACGGATACCTCATCCCTTGCCAGTTCTCTCTTGATGGTTGCCTCAAGCTCGGGCAGATCAAAGGCATTTACCTCGTATACATTGTCGATTCCCATGGCCTTGATCAGATTATAAATATCAATTGCATAGGTAGGCTCACCCTTAAGTGTCTTGCCTGTGGCGGCATGGTCCTGATGGCCTGTCATACCGGTAGTTGAATTATCCAGGATGATAACTGTACCGGTGGCCTGATTGTATACCATATTCATAAGTGAATTGACACCTGTGTGCAGGAAGGTTGAATCACCGATCACCGCTACCCAGTTCTTCACATAATCCTTGCCCCTGGCCTTTTCCATACCATGAAGGCTGGAAATGCTGGCTCCCATGCATATGGTGGTATTAACTACGCTTAGAGGGGCCAGAGCTCCCAGAGTGTAGCAGCCTATATCTCCGGCTGCATGTACCTTAAGCTTGTTGAGCACCGAATATACGCTTCTGTGAGGACATCCGGGACAGAGAATGGGAGGACGGGCAGGTACCTTGGCTGCCTCATCCAGTTCAAGATCCATGTTAAGCAGCTTTGTCCTTAACATATTGGCACTGTATTCGCCCTGGCGGGTAAATAATTCCTTACCCTCGCAGGCGATTCCCCAGCTTTTGACCTGCTCCTCGATCACCGGCTCAAGCTCCTCGAAAATGATCAGTCTGTCTACCTTTGAGGCAAAGTCCTCAATCATCTTTCTTGAAAGAGGATTGGTCAGACCCAGCTTAAGCACGCTGGCATTGGGGAATACTTCCTTTATGTACTGATAAGCTATACCGCAGGTGATAAAGCCCAGTCCGGTATCACCCATTTCAACCCTGTTAATGGGCATATCAGCTGCATCAGCTGCCATATCATTCAACCTTTTTTCCACCACAACATGCCTTCCGATGGCATTGGCCGGCATCATGACATGCTTGCGTATGTCTCTCTCATAATCTATATCAATGGGCTCCATCCTCTCCTCAAGAGTTACCACACCCTGTGAGTGGGCAAGCCTTGTGGTGGTACGAAGTATCATGGGGGTATCGTATTTCTCGGACAGATCAAAGGCATACTTCATAAAATCCTTTGCTTCCTGGGAATCTGCAGGCTCTACCACCGGCACCATGCTGGCACGGCCTATCATCCTGGTATCCTGCTCATTCTGGGAGCTGTACATTCCGGGATCGTCTGCCACTACTATGACCATACCGCCCTTTACACCTATATAGCTCATGGTATAAAGAGGATCGCTGGCTACATTGAGTCCTACCATCTTCATGGCTGACATACTTCTCACACCGGCTATGGAAGCACCACTGGCTACCTCGACTGCCACCTTTTCATTGGGTGACCATTCAGCATAAATTTCATCATACTGGACCAGATTTTCACTGATCTCAGTAGAAGGGGTTCCGGGATAGGCTGCTGATACCTTGACGCCGGCCTCGTATGCACCACGGGCAATGGCCTCATTTCCCAACATAATCTTTGTTTCGCTCATTATTTCTCCTTTTTTACATCCACTTAGGGAATGTCTGCTAATTTACTATTCTAGCACAGGAAAAACAGAAATTCCATATAAGCGGTACTGTTAAACCTATGTTATAATAGCATTCAGTATAATGAGGAGGGAAATCTTATGTATCAGGATAATAAGATCTGGATAGGAATGTCCGGAGAGGAAAAAATATATATTTACCCTAAAATGGCCAATCGCCACGGTATGATCGCCGGTGCCACCGGAACCGGCAAAACAGTTACCCTCAAGGTTATGGCCGAGTCTTTTTCAGACGCAGGCGTTCCTGTCTTTCTGGCAGATGTAAAGGGCGACCTTTCCGGTATGTGCGCCCCAGGTACCGGTGAGGGCAGCGTAGGTGAGCGAATGGATGCTCTTGCTCTTTCCGGGGAGGGCTTTACGCTTCATGCATATCCCACAAGCTTCTGGGATGTCTATGGACAGAAGGGTATGAGTCTGCGTACCACCATTTCCGAGATGGGGCCCATACTTTTATCCCGCATACTTGATCTGAACGACACTCAGTCAGATCTCCTAAGCGTGCTTTTCAAGATAGCAGATGACGAGCAGATGCTGCTCTTAGATACCAAGGACCTGAAAGCCTTTATCAATTATGTGGGAGAAAATGCGGATTCCTACGCCTCAGCCTATGGCAGCATAGCCAAGGCCAGCTTAAATGTCATCATCCGCTCCCTTGTGGCCCTGGAGGCCGAGGGAGGTGAGGACTTTTTCACGGAGCCTGCACTGAATATTAACGAAATGATGACCTGCGAATATGACGGCAGGGGACGTATCAATATCCTGGACTGCGTAAAGCTTATCAATAATCCCCGTATGTATTCGGCCTTTATGCTCTGGCTGCTGACTGAGCTCTACAGCACTCTGCCGGAAGCCGGAGATCTGGACAAGCCCAAGCTGGTCTTCTTCTTCGATGAGGCCCATCTTATGTTTGCCAATACGGATAAGGCACTTTTGGAGAAAATTGAACAGATTGTCAAGCTCATCCGTTCCAAGGGAGTGGGCATATATTTTATCACCCAGAATCCCCAGGATATCCCGGATGGTATCCTGGACCAGCTGGGCAACAAGGTTCAGCATGCCCTGCGTGCCTACACCCCCAAGGAAATGAAGGGGGCCAAAATTGCAGCCGAGTCTTTCAGAGCCAATCCCGATTTTGATACCCTGTCAGTCCTCACTGAGCTTGGGGTAGGTGAAGCCCTGGTAAGCGTTCTGGATGAAAAGGGCGTACCCACTGTGGTAAAGCGCACCTCCATCCTGCCTCCCCAGAGTTATCCGGGTGCATTAGATGATGAGGTAAGAAAAAATGTGATTTCAAATAATCCTCTGTATGGAAAATATGCCGAAGTAATAGACAGGCTGTCAGCTTATGAGCTTTTGGAACAGAAGGCCAAAGAAAGTATAAAAGCAGCAGAAGCTGCCGATGCCAAAGAGGCAGCTCCCACACCCACTACCCGCAACGGAGTCAAATTAAATCCTTCTCCTTCGGAAAGCTCGCGCTCCTACAGTGCCAGACATGGATACAGTGCTTCCTCAAATAGCAGCAGCCGCAGTTCTTCCTCAGGCAGGCGCGACTCAGAGGATGCTACCTCAAAGGCCTTAAAGAAGGCCGCCAAGAGCGTCAGCTCCACAGCAGCCTCTACCATAGGCAGAGAGCTGGGCAATTCCATGGGAGGCAGCAGCTCTTTTGGCAAAAAATTAGGAGGCAACGTAGGTGCCTCCATTGGTCGTAATCTTATGGGACTTATGTTTAAATAGGTGCCCATCTTCTGACCCAGGGCTCACTGACTTTTGCATAGTCCTTCAGTATTCCCTCTGCCAGTTTTCTGCTCTCAGGTGTGACCGTGGCCATGGATATAACAAGGTCCTCTTTCGCCTCCCTTTTCAGGCCTTCATAAAAGGCTCTGAACAGGTACAGAAGACTGGCAGATTCTTTCTGATTGCCATAGACCCAGTCGATCTGCACTCCGCCATCCCTGC
>R03__coassemble_622_pt1 | contig 19282 bp, 12 predicted proteins | sample R03__metabat2_low_PE_031 | metagenome-assembled genome bin R03
TTCGGCAATCTGTTCCTTGAGTTTTGTGTAAATCTCATTTACGGCATAAGCTTCATCGGTTCCGGAGTATCTTATGGCTCTTTCCCCCGAATCCTTATTCTTGTAAACAGTGCAGATTCCTGTGTCTTCGTCTTTGAAAATACCGAAAGCCCTTGGCTTTTTATAGTCCTCTCCAATAAAAAATCTGGTTACCTCAGAATCAGGCAATCCCCTGTCCTTATACCATTTTTTAAGCTCCTCAATGGTAACCGGCTGGTCATTTGAGGTTCTCACAATCCCCTCATTTGTAGCTCCGCAGTAAGGGCATTTTTCCAGCGTATCATTAAAGCTTGCTTTACAATAGCTACATGTTATCTTCATTTATCATTTATCCCCCGATCCTATTGCTGCGAATCCAAAATTTCCATTACGCAGTTCATCTCAGTTCCTTCAGCTATATTGTCTTTAAGGCTGACCGGAGCCTTTGCAAGTCCGGTTACCTCCAGCATTTCTCTTTCCTTTTCATCCTTCCCGGCAAATGCAAAATATCTGCCTTGATCTTTCCCCTTATCAAATACCGCTATTATGGTCTGGGATACACCACAGGCCAGATCCTTTGCAGGCATACCGATTATAGCCATGTCAATATCCGCTTTGGGACTAATGACCATTACGCTTAAATCCTCTTCATCATATCCTCCGGCCTTACTATTGACCAGCTTTGCATCATAGAGTTCCTTAAGATAGGCTTCCTTTTTGCTTATAAGATTTTGAAAGAATTCTTCCTTATTTTCAAAAAATATCTTTGGCAGTTCCTTAAGTTCGAATACGATCCTGTTGAGGCTCTTAGCCTGACCTTCCGTCATGGCAAAACCAATATTTACCCCATTCATATTGCTTCCCTTAATCCCAAGCTTATCAGCCGCATACTGGATTATATTGAAGCCGGTATTTTTGCCGGTTCCCCAGAGGTTGGCATACAGCTGGTCTATGACATTTTTATTGAGCGCAATGCCCTTGCCGGGATTGATGATGATGCCTTCTATATTAAGTCCCTGCTCAACAACCAGTCTGATCACATTCTTAAATTCCATATTCATGGTGATCTCGCTGACAAGATTTGCTGGAATGTGCTCCTTATCCGTAAATACAGGCTGCATTACCCTGCCATCCGGGTCCTTGACACTCAAGGGCACAGGCGCCTTATTCTCTCTAAGCCTGGCCGGCATCAGAACTCTGCATGAAATGGCAGTATTTATCATAGCGTTCAGATTCTCATTGTTCTTTTGGGAAATGCATTTATCAATAGCCTCCACAAGCTCGGGATTTTTAACCTCCATTGTCTGCTGGGGATCAACCTTGCCTGCCTCCACAGTAACTGTTTTCCCGTCTACGATCTTGCTTATCATATTATTCTGCGACATTGCTTCATCCAGGTATTCCCCGGTTATACTTTCGAAGCTGCCGTCCTCCTTTCTGTGGGAATCCGCAAATAAAAGCACCTGCTCTAAGAGAGCCTTCTTAAGGATTATATTGGCTCCTTCACAGTCAAGTACCATGTCTCCGGATATCTTTTTATTTATTATATCCGCCCTTAGGGCATCCAGAAAAGGCATGCTTACTACTCCCTCATAATACATCTTTTCAAGGGGAGGTATCTGCTCCTTATTAAAGAACACAGGCTGGATCAGTTCCCCCTTGGGGCTTTTGACCAGCAGTGCAAGCGGCCTTTTTTTATTGTCAAATTTTACAGCCAGAAGCACCCTGGCGGGTATCAGTTTATTTATGAGAGCAACCAGATTTGCCTTGCTTTGATCTGCCTTAAAAGTATAGAGAGCCTCATTTACAGCACTGTTATCCACATCCGGTATCTGAGACAGGTCTTTATCATTATCTGCTCCTGCCATGTCAGCTTTCTTTGCTGCGAAATCTATGATCTTATCTTCTGCCATCACTTCTCCTTTTATCCAAACCCATTTCCGTTTATTATATCACATTCTTCTATTATGTATAACCATCTTTACGCAAAGAAAGGCGGCCCTTCGGCCGTCTTTCCCGTTTTTGCTTAAGCTCTCATTCTGTTTTCCTTAAGATAATTTTCAAACTCATCCTCAGGCAAAGGCTTTGAATAGTAAAAGCCCTGTATTATATCAACCCCAAGACTCTTTAGGGCATGCAGCTGCTCTAAGGTCTCAACGCCCTCTGAAATGGTTATGTATCCCAGATTCTTAGCCAGATTGATGCAGGCCTCCAAAACCTTTCTTCGCCTGGGATCCTCAATCTGCTTCACAAAGCACATATCCAGCTTTATAACATCCATGGGAAGTGTACTCAGTACATTTATGGACGAATAGCCTGTTCCGAAGTCATCCAGTTCAATATGGTAGCCGTACTGCCTCAGTTCATTTAAGGTTGCTATCATGGCTTCGGCATTTTCCTCCATCATGGATTCAGTAACCTCAACGTGCAGGAATTTCGGATCCACATTATTATCCCTGGCTATTTTATCAATGGCCTTAAGGCTTACGCCCTCCCTGAAATCTGCTCTTGAAGCATTAACGCTTATTGGCACCATCTCAATCCCGTCCGATTGCCAGCGATTGATATTTTCGCAGGTTCTTTTCCAGACGTACATATCCGCTTCGGTAACAAAGCCGGTACGTTCAAATACGGGAATGAATTCGGCAGGAGACATAAATCCATAGGTAGGATTGATCCACCTTATAAGCGCCTCGGCTCCCACAAGTTCACCCGTGACAGCATCATGCTTGGGCTGATAGAAAACCTTAAACTCACTGTTGACCAGGGCGCTTCGCATATTATCTTCTATGACTCTCTGTATGGAAAGATTATTCTTCACCCTGTCACTGTATACAGCCACCCTGCGGCTGTAATCATGTTTTATACTGTTAAGAGCCACATGCGCATTATCACACAGAGTTACAACAGGCGTATCATGATTTACATTCTGACATATTCCGTATTTGATCCTTAAGTGGTAGTCCATTCCGCCAATTGTCACGGTACTGTAATCGCTCTCACCCGCCTCATCAAATTTACCAAAGCTTTCCGGATTGCCCAGCATTACGAACTGATCTCCGCCGTAACGCCCCACGATCACTTTTTCGCTCCTCAATCCATGTATCTGGTCAGCGCCCCATTTTAATATTTCATCTCCTACCTTTATGCCGTACATTTCATTGATCTGCTTGAAATCAACTATATCCGACAAAATAAGATCAAATCTTTCCTCAGGGTAGAGTCTCAGCACCTCTGTCGCATGTCTTATAAAGGCCCTTCTTGTATATATGCCTGTCAGGTCGTCCATCTCCGCTCTTCTGGACACATCCATATCCCTGAAGCCGATAACAAAATGAGTGATATTGCCTGATTCATCCCGGCCAATGGGCATATAAAGGATCTGATTGTAATTGACCCGATTATCCTTAAGCCTCTTGTAATCGACATAGTATATTTCCTTGTCGAAAAGACATTTGACCACAACATCCATCATGGTCTGCCTGTAAAGGCGGTCCTTCTGCTCTGAGACAACAAAATTATCTATATACCATTTCTGGGCCTTGGAATAATTATTTAACTCAGATACTATGGTACCGCAGTCTTGGACGGAAAGCTCTTTATTTTCACGATAAATATGCATACTTCCGTCATTGGCATCCACCATCCAGATGGTTTCAAACTCCCTGCCCAAGGCATCGATTATGGATTTTTCAAATTTTTCAATATCCTTAAGAAATTCTTCCATAAAATAGTCCCATAGTCCTATAACCTACTAACTTAAATTATTATAGTATAAATAATTACGAAATTGTACAAAACATTTAATTTTCGTTGAAAATATACATATTTTTTATGATTTTTTACCATAAAGTGTCCTAAGAAAAGAGTTCTCTCACAGCGCTTTCATTAAGGTCTCTCCCTATTACAATGATCGTTTTGCCTCCAAGGGCGCTCTCTTCCATGGTCAGTTCATAATCCGTGGCATTTACCAGGTAATTCTTACCCTCCTCATGTATGAAGCCCTTGACCCTTATGACATTTCCATATTTCCTGTCGGAAAACAGGGCTGACACCTTGGCCTTAAGTCCCAAGAGGTCATAGGAAAGATCCAGAAAGCATATATTGGAAAATTTCATTTCACTGCCTGCAATGACCTTTATATAGTCATTTACTCTGTATCCGCAGTCTGCCAGTTCCATGTAGTCAGAGTCCTTAAGCTCCTTCCAGTCTTTTTCAAGAAAAACAGGAAAATATTTATTGCACTGAATTTCTTTGCAGGCTCTCTGAATGTGCTCCTTTGTCCTTTCAAGGGTGTCGGCATCATAAAGCTGGGTTCTGCTGAATACAATCCGACCTGCACAGGCAGCCTGACTTGCCAGAAGGAAATCCTCCTCCTTACTCATATTTTCATTAAGGCCTGCATTGACTACGGTGATAACGCTGCCAATCTCATACCAGTTATCCAGTGGGGCATCCCTGAGGGTATCAAAGAACTGGTCCATGTCAAAGATACCGGAGGGCTCTATCACCACCCTGTCATAGCCTGACATAGCCATGGCTATAAGCTTGGTCTTAAAGCGTCTCTTTAAGCAGTCCTCATCACAGGCTGCAGCCAGCATTTCCAGCTCACAATTTTCTCCCCTCAGCTTTCCAAGCAGCAGCATATCAATATTTATGGCTCCATAGTCATACTCAAGTATCCCCACCTTTTGTCCTTTGCTCAAAAGATATGATACATATCCTGTCAGGAAGGTGGTTTTTCCTGAGCCCAAAAAACCGGTTATAAGATCCACTGTAACCATGATTCATCTCCTCAAAAAAGGGAACAGCTTACGCTGTTCCCTAAAATTTATTCTTCTTCTGTTTCTGTTTCCTCGCTTGCGGTCAGCTCCTCAAGGCTCTTGGTAAAGGTGGTAGCATAATACGAAGAAATGGTATATATGGTATCATCGCCCTCAGCCTTGGCAAAATAGTCGCCTTCCATCTCGAAATAATCGCCTATATATATAGTCTGGCTGTCACCATCCTCTGTGTAGAAGGTAATGGTATTGGCAGGATTTTCAAGTCCATACTCTGACAGTTCTGAAGGATCATCTATTACGGAATTAGGGCTTACCGAACATATATATGAAGCCAGGTTTGATACATCCGTCTGAGAAAGTTCTATGGATTTATCATCTTCATAATACCAGGTATCATCTTCCTTAATAAAGGAAAGAAGTTTGCCTTCATAATAGTAGGTGATCTTATTGATAGAGTCAGCTTCAGCCTCCGTAAGTCTTAGGGTGGCTACATCTACCTCCTCTTCCTCGCCGCTAAGATCATGATGAGTCACAAAGAAATATCCGCCGGCGCACAATACCAGAAGCACCAGGATAACTATCATCTGTATCTTTTGTTTTTTCATTATTTTCTCCTTCTGAGTATCCAGACCACAATACCTGCCGCAAACATTCCAATGGGAATCAGGAAAATATAGAGGGCACTTATGAGTCTGGCAGCTGAAGCGCTGACTACTATGGACTCTGTAGAATAGCTCTTTACAGGTACAGATACAGTTCCAACCTCAGTATCAATGCATTCATTGATACAGTTCATAAATACAGTTGAGTTGGCATTTACTACCATTGAATCTGCCTCATCGGTCATCATATTAGGCGAACCGAATATGAAGCATATTGATTCATTTTCACCAAATTCCCTGGTAATATATACACCTATATCAAAAGGTCCGTCCTCATCTGCCATGGACTTTTCCAGGGTCTGCAGGTCATCCAGTCCCATCTTAGAGTAGGAAGAATCTGAGGTTGTAAGCAGTGAAATATTATTGATATCATCATTTTCCTCTACTATGATACCCTTTGCATAAGGTGCAAATACATATTTGTTGCCGTAAACGCCCTCATTCAAATAGCTGTTGCATACTTCAGGCAGCAGGTAGAGCTGGGTATTGTAATAGTAGTTGTAGTCATTCTCAACAATGATACCATCCTCAATGGTAACATTATAGGCATCAAGTATCTTCTGGAAGTTGGGCATCTCCTCATCAAGCTTATCCACCATGGGAATGGTTATGAGTATCTGACCACCAGCCATACAGTAATCGATTACCTTGTCAGCCTCTGCCTCTGTAAAATCAGACTGAGGTGCAAGGATCAGCAGAAATTCAGCATCCTCGGGAATATCGCTCTGGATCAGATTGATCTCTTCCATTTCCACATTCTGCTTCTTTATAAGGGTCTCAAAGCCGTCATCCAGTCCATATTCATCATGTCCTGAAGTCATATATCCCTTGGGTGTGCTGTCCAGACAAACGTAGTTGATAGCTGAGGTTATCTGGCCTTCACCGTCATATCCGACTGTATCTTCCGAATAAGTTGAATAGTTGATCTCTGTTGCATACAGATCGCTGTAATCCACAACCGTACTTCTCTTTGAGCCTACAACAATCAGTGAGTTATAAGACAGACTGGTTGAATCGGTATACTGCTTGTAGAAGGTAGGATTCTTCTGGGGATCCTTATATTCTACCGTAATGTGATCTGACAGATCCTCATATTTTTCCAGGGTTCTGTCAACTACTTCATCGCAGTTGTCCTCACTGTTAAGAACGTATATGGTTACGTCCTCATCCAGCTGATCTAAGAAATCCTTTGTTGTATCGGATATAGAGAATAACTTATTGCTTGTGCAGTCTATCTCAGTATATTTTACAGGGAGTGCACATACCATCAGATTGGCAAATACAGTCACAGCAGTAATGACAGCAACCATTCCAAGGCTGTAAGCTCCAACGCTTAAGTTCTTAACTGATATGCTGTAGCGTCTCTTCTGAATAGACTGTGTAGTAAGGAAAAGGCACAGGATAATAAAGGTAACGAAATAGAAAATACTCTTAATATCCAGAATGCCATTTAACATATTGTCAAAGCGGCTTGAAAAATCGATGCAGCCTAATATCTTAGCAAAGAAAATCGCTACCTGGTTTTCATTCTGTGTAAGCATATTTGTAATGGCTGACATCATATAGGTTATGAACATTACGGCAAAACTGATTATTGCACTGATAACCTGGCTCTCTGTAAAGGATGAGAAAAGAAGGCACAGGGCTATGGATGCAAGGCCGTAAAGGAAATAGCCTAAGACAGCAATATAATTTTCCAGCATGGCAACCGTACCAAAGGCACTCATGACCAGGGGATAGGTACAAATTACCGCTACGGGTATAAGAAGTATGGTAGCCATGGCCAGATATTTACCAATGACGATCTTACCGATACTGATAGGTGCTGTAAAGGTGAGCTGATCGATCTTCTGTTTCTTTTCCTCTGTAAGTATCCTCATGGTAAGGATGGGTACAGTGAAAAGATAAATAAACAAAGCATTATTTACGGTATATGCCACGGAAGTATAACCGCTTACAATGTTGATCGCATAGAAATAAATGCCCGCAAGAAACAAGGTTGCGGCAATAAAGAGCCATCCTATTACTGATTGAAAGAAGGCTTTAAGTTCTCTCTTGTATATTGCTATCATCTTACTCTTCCTCCTTCACATCAGCCCCTGCAGCATCTGAAGAATCAGCTTCGGCCTCAGCCTCTGCTTCATCTGTCACTGCTTCAGTGTTTTCCTCTGTATCTGATGCCTCTTCATTTTTCTTTGCAGACTTTTTGTTTTCTTTAGCTGCAAGCTTCTTTGCCTTATTTTCAGCTTCTTCCCTGAGAGCCTCTTCCTCAGCCTTCTGGGTAAGTTCAAGGAATACCTCTTCAAGCGTCTTGGCATCAAGAGTCATCTTGTATATGGGAGCCTTTGCCTGTGCGCAGGCTTCAAATACAGCCTCTCTTACATCAAGGCCGTTCTTTATCTTGAGAACGCAGTAGCACAATCCATTCTCAGCGTTATATTTAAGCTCTGTCTCTTCTACACCGTCAATGCCTGAAAGAATACTCTTCGCCTTGTCCTCATCTGCCTTAAGCTCCAGCTCCAAAGTACCCTGAGCAGACATGGATTCAATAAGTCCCTCAGAGGTATCGCTGGCTACAAGTTTACCTTTGGCAATGATCATGATGTGGTCGCATACTTCAGCAACCTCGCTCAGAATGTGGGAGCTCAAAATTACCGTATGCTCCTTCTTCAGTTCTCTTATAAGATCACGGATCTCAATTATCTGCTTGGGATCAAGACCTACAGTAGGCTCATCTAAAATAATAACCTCGGGATTGCCTAACATAGCCTGGCTCAAACCGACTCTCTGCTTATAACCCTTTGAAAGGTTCTTTATCAGTCTGTCCTTCATATCAGTGATGTAGGTTGCCTGCATTACCGACTCAACCTGGGCAGCTCTGTCGCTCTTATTTATCTTCTTGAGTTCTGCAACGAACTTAAGATATTCAAGTACAGTCATATCCTGATAAAGAGGTGGGATCTCAGGCAGATAGCCTATGCATTTTTTGGCCTCCTCAGGCTCCTTTACGATATCATGTCCGTTGATGGTAACCGTACCCTCACTGGCCGCGATATAACCCGTCATGATATTCATGGTGGTAGACTTTCCGGCACCATTAGGGCCCAGGAAACCATATACCTGACCCTTATCAACTGTAAAAGACAGATCTTTTACCGCATAATGATCACCGTATCTTTTGGATAAGTGATTTACTTCGATCATAATCATTCCTCCCATATGTTTTAAAATCACAAGGAAATTAAAACAATCATTTGTGAACACATTTTCACAAATATGTGAAAAATCTGTGAAACACTTGCTAATTACTTAACAACAATATTGACGATCTTGCCGGGGACATAAATCTCCTTAACAATCGTCTTACCTTCAATAAGCTTGGCAACGCTTTCCACTGCCTTGGCTTTGGGAAGAGCTGTTTCCTTATCCTCCTTAATGCCCAGAAGCACGGTGCCTCTCACCTTACCGTTTACCTGAACACCGATTTCAATGCTGTCCTCCTTAACAGCCTCAGGATCAAACTGGGGCCATTTTTCATAGGCAATGGTATCGTTGTGTCCCAGCATCTGCCAGAGTTCCTCACCCACATGAGGACAGATGCAGGAGAACATCTTAATAAATCCACAGGCATATTCCTTAGGGCACACTGTCTTGGTAGCAGCGTTCATAAATATCATCATCTGGGCAATGGCTGTATTAAAGCCAAGCTGTTCAAAATCCGAAGATACCTTCTTTACAGTATGATGATATATCTTCTTAAGTTCTTCATTATCCTCTTCACAGATATTATCCGGATTTGAGAAATAATTAAATACTCTACCGATGAACTTTCTTGCGCCTTCTACTCCCTGAGGGCTCCAGGGCTTGCTTACCTCAAGCGGTCCCATGAACATCTCATAGAGCCTTAAGGTATCGGCTCCGTAGTCCCTTACTATATCAGAGGGATTAACCACAAATTCAGGGAATCTCTTTCCCATTTTGATGCCGTTTTCTCCCAGTATCATTCCCTGATGCACCAGCTTCTTAAAGGGCTCCTTTACGGGTGACAGGCCATTATTATACAGAAAATGATTCCATATACGGGAATACATCAGATGGCCTACGGCATGCTCAGGACCTCCGATATAAAGGTCTACAGGCATCCAGTGCTTTAAAAGCTCCTGATTTGCAAATTCCTTGTCATTATCGGGATCAATATATCTCAAATAGTACCAGCTTGAACCGGCGCTTCCGGGCATTGTAGAGGTCTCACGCTTGCCCTTTACGCCATTATGGTCATAATTTTTCCATTCTGTGGCATTTTCAAGAGGTGCCTGTCCGTTTTTGCCCTTGTAATCCTCCAGCTCAGGCAGTATCAGAGGCAGTTCCTCATCTGCCAAAACATGGATCTGTCCGTCTTCACCGTAGAACACGGGAACAGGCTCACCCCAGTAACGCTGACGGGCAAATATCCATTCTCTGAAATGATAATTGACCGTTCTCTTGGCCACACCCATCTTCTCAAGCTTTACTGTAATGGCTTCCTTTGCCTCTTCTACGGTAAGGCCGTTAAATTCCTCGGAATTGATCAGCTTACAGCCCTTTCCCAGATAATCATGCTTTTCAAAGGCCTGGGTAGTGCAGTCGCCGCCCTCTATAACCTGTATCCTGGGAATATTATGCACCTCAGAATACTCAAAATCTCTCTGGTCATGGCAGGGAACAGCCATAACTGCTCCGGTACCGTAATTTGCCAGTACGAAATCGCCTATATAAAGGTCTACCTCTTTGCCGTTTACAGGATTTATACAGGTCACACCCTCAAGCTTGCAGCCGGACTTGGTTTTATTAAGTTCGGTACGGTCCATGTCATTTTTCTTTACTGTTTCGTCTATATAGGCCTGTACCTCAGCCGTATTCTTTATTCTGGGCATAAGGTCCTTGACAATCTTTCCGTCAGGTGCAAGTACCATGAAGGTAATGCCATAGATTGTCTCAATACAGGTGGTGTAAATAGAGAACTCTCCGCCGCCCACAATCTGAAATTTAACCTCTACGCCTTCAGATCTGCCAATCCAGTGTCTCTGCATATCCTTGGTAGATTCAGGCCAGTCAATCTCATTAAGGCCTTCCAGAAGCTCATCAGCAAAAGCCACCTGGTCAATGACCCACTGCTTCATGTTCTTACGGATGACAGGGTATCCGCCTCTCTCGCTCTTGCCGTCTATGACTTCATCATTTGACAAAACTGTTCCCAGTTCTTCACACCAGTTAACAGGCATGTCCACCAGCTTGGCATAGCCCTGCTCATACAGCTTTTTGAAGATCCACTGGGTCCATTTATAAAATTTGGGATCAGAGGTAGCTAAGGTCTTGCTCCAGTCATAGTCAAAGCCCAGTTCCTTAAGCTGTGCAGTAAAGGTCTTGATATTGGCCTCGGTAAAACCATTGGGATGGTTGCCGGTAGTTACCGCATACTGCTCAGCAGGCAGGCCAAAGGAATCATAGCCCATGGGATGAAGGACATTATAGCCCTGCATTCTCTTCATACGTGAAATTATATCCGTAGCAGTATAGCCCTCAGGATGGCCTGCATGAAGTCCTACTCCGGAAGGATAAGGGAACATATCCAGAGCATAAAACTTGGGCTTTGAGAAATCCCAGACATCTGTCTTGAAGGTCTCATGCTCCTCCCAGTATTTCTGCCATTTTGATTCCACCTCATGATGGTTATAAACAGGTGAACCGTTTGCCATTTTATTTATCTCCTTTATATATAAAAATTTAATTTACACAAGATACAGTATCGCCAGATTTACGATTATCTGAATAATGGCAAATCTGTAAACACACTGGGTATTTGACCAGCCCATATTCTTCCTCACCTGGTCATGTAGGGGGGTACGTATATTTTTAAGTATATGTATCTTCAAAAATCTCAAAAGTGCCACCTTAAAAAGCCCAAGCCCTCCATACAGTATGAGCACCAGAGCCACAGGGATATACAGTGAAATATCCCCGGTCTTAAATACAGCTATGGCAATGAAGAGTCCCATGGCCCTGCTCCCCGCATCTCCCATCATAAGAAGCGACGGTGTGGCATTGTACCACAGATAGGCAAGCAGACAGGAAATAAATATGAGTGAGAAATACCCATAGGTAGTATAGTTTCCCTCTCCTGCCTGTACAAGATAAAGAGTACCTATGGAAATAATGGCCAGAGTGGCGCTGAGTCCATCCACACCATCTGCACAGTTGGTAACATTTATGGAGGTCCATACAATTATGACAAGAATGATTCCTAACAGAATAGGGTTAAAATGTATCTGCCTGTAGCCGAACATCATAAAAGTAACGGTCGAACCATTGTAGACAAGATATACAGCCGCAACCAGCACGGCAACCAAAAGGTCCAGAGCCCCCTTTTTGTATTCATTCCAGGGATTGGCGCTTCTGTCATCCAGATAGCCCGTAAGCATGCACAGCAAAATAAGCAGCAGATAGGCACTGGTCTCCACAGTCAGGTGCCCGCATAAGAGCGCTGCCACCGCAAAGGCACATACAAACACTATTCCCGCACCTCTGGGCTTACCCTTGGATAGACTTCCCTCATGGGCATAAGCCCTGCCCTGATCCGTGGGAAGGATCTTGGAATTATATTTAAGAAATAACCATGTGATAAGAAAACTTAAGACACAGCCCGTAAATCTTATGAACTCACTATTGCCAAATAAATGTACCAGCAAAACACATACCTCCGCACAATCTATTCCATTATATATGATTAGAAATTTTTTGCAAATAAAAAGAGGTTCGATATACTCGAACCTCTTATCAGGGTTAATCTTCTATATTATTTTCAGCAACTTTGGCTGCTCTGGCCGCAACCTCCTTGTCCTGTACATCCGAAGGACACTGTTCATAGCGGGCAAATTCATAAGAATACTCACCAGCTCCTCCCGTCATGCTCCTTAGGTCTGTGCAGTAATTGAATATTGTGCTCATGGGAACCTCGGCTTCAACAGTCTGCCTGCCGTTTCCTGCAGGATTCATACCGAGCACTCTGCCTCTTCTCTTGTTAAGGTCGCCCATAACATCTCCCGTATTTGCATCGGGAACTGTTACCTTTAAGCTCATGATAGGCTCAAGCAATACCGGCTTAGCCTCCATAATGCCCTTCTTAAAGGCCTGTATGGTAGCCATCTTAAAGGCCATCTCCGATGAATCAACCGGATGGTAGGAGCCATCATACAGGACTGCTTTGATACCTACAACCGGATAGGCTGCCAGGGGACCTCTGCCCACAGAATCCTGAAGCCCCTTTTCTACTGCGGGGAAGAAATTCTTGGGAACCGCTCCGCCTACAACCATCTGTTCAAATACATAGGGTTCACTGATATCTCCTGAAGGCTCAAAGGTCATCTTTACATGGCCATACTGTCCATGTCCGCCGGACTGCTTCTTGTATTTGTATTCCACATCCGACTTTTTATTGATGGTCTCTCTGTAAGCAACCTTGGGCATTGATAATTCGATCTTGACCTTATATTCATTCTCAAGTCTGCTTACAACAATATCCAAATGCTGTTCGCTCATTCCGTAAAGGAGAAGCTGACTGTTCTCGCTGTCATTGACATTTTTAAGGGTCTGATCCTCATGCATCATCTTCTGCAAAGACTGGCTTATCTTATCGATATCGCCCTTGTTGACTGCCTTATAACGTCTATAGGTATAGGGTGTAGGCAGTTCAACCTTACCATACTGGATGGTATTGGCCTTGGTTGACAGGGTATTGCCTGTTCTTGCTGCAGTAAGCTTGGCGATGGCACCTATATCTCCTGCATGAAGTTCAGGAACTTCAATGGGCTTTGAACCCTGAAGGACATACAGCTTGCCCACCTTTTCCTCGATATCCTTATCCTTGTTGTAGATCTCATCCCCGGCCTTAAGTACTCCTGAATAAATCTTAACAAGGGAATACTTGCCAATGAAAGGATCCACAATGGTCTTCCAGATATAAGCACTCTTGGGCTTGGAGAAGTCGTAATTGGCTTCAAATATCTCATTTGTCTTTAAGGATACACCTGCAACGGTCCTGTTCTCCGGACTGGGCATATACTTAACAATGTCATCAAGCAGTGTATACACGCCCTGGCACAGGATGCTGGATCCCATGGACATGGGAACAATGCTGCAGTCATTTACATTGGTCCTTAAAGCCGAACGGATCTCTGCTTCGGAGAATACCTCTCCGTTAAAGTATCTGTCCATCATATCCTCGCTGGTCTCGGCAACCGCTTCCATGAGTGTGTCCCTGTACTGGCTAAGGTATTCCTTACTGTAATCGGGAACCTCACATTCCTTTACTTCCTTGCCTTCCCAACGATAGCCCTGTTCTGTAATAACATTAATATATCCAACGAATTTCTCATCTTCTCTTATAGGCAGATGGAAAGGTGCAAGCTTCTTGCCGTACATTTCCGTCATGTCTTCAACTACCTGTCTGTAGGAAGCATTGTCAATATCCATATCCGTAACAAAGATCATCCTGGGCAGCTTGTATTTCTCGCAAAGGTCCCAGGCCTTCTGAGTGCCGATCTCCACTCCGGCCTTTCCATTGACAACAATTATGGCTGCATCAGCAGCGCTTGCAGCTTCTTCAGCTTCACCCACAAAATCAAAATATCCCGGTGCATCTATCAGATTGATCTTGCAGCCATCCCATTCCACGGGGACCACAGATGTGGATATGGAAAAATTCCTCTTGATCTCTTCCTTTCCGAAATCGCTGACTGTATTGCCATCTGCGACCTTTCCCATGCGGGATGTGATACCTGACAGATAGGCCATGGATTCAACCAGTGAAGTCTTGCCTGACCCACCGTGTCCCAGTAAAACCACATTACGAATCTTGTCTGTTGTGTAAACGTTCATATAGTAACCTCCGGTCTGTATTTTGGATATCAGCCCAATACCCCTATGTGGCTGACACCATAGGGATATTTTACTAAATTTTAGACAACTTATCAACATTAATTGTCTTATTTACACAATTTATTTGAAAATTGCTTTTTTGTGTACATATTGTGTATTATTTTCAGATAATTCTTGCAAATTCTCTCAATAAAAAAAGCCTGCATCCCATTGCAGACTTTTTTTCCTTAAATACGCACCTCTATATATTCCATATCCCCGGTAAGCGTTATCCCGCCTTTCCTTTTGGGAATGAATATGCAGTTCCCCATTTTAATATCTCTGCTGTATTCATTGCAGCTGATATTTCCTTTGCCCCTTAATATCATCAGGGCGCAAAAGCTCTCTTCACTCATGGATAATTTCTTTTTACCCGTGCATTTTACCTCTCTGACCTCAAAGTATTTGCACTGGGCATTTCCCTTATACTTACTGAAATCCAGTACATCCATGGCCTTCTCTATATCCAGGCGGCGCTTATTTCCGTATTTATCCACACGGTCATAATCATAGATCCTATAGGTTGAATTGGAATTCTGCTGAACCTCGCAGATAAGCGCTCCCTTTCCTATGGCATGAATGGTTCCGGCCGGAATATAATACATACCGCCTTTTTCTATTTCGATCCTGTTAAGTATCTCTTCAATGCTGCCGTCAGCGACTTTTTCCCTTACTTCCTTTTCGGTAACATCTCTGTTAAAGCCACAGTAAAGATATGCCCCCGGCTCACAGTCGATCACATACCAAAGCTCGCTTTTTCCATATTCATTCTCATGCTCAAGGGCATAATCATCAGCCGGATGGACCTGGATTGAAAGATCCTTGTTGGCATCGATCAGCTTTATCATAAGAGGGAAGGCTCTGTTACCCTGATACTTCCAGCCAAGGGCTTCATCACCTATTATCTCAAGATAACGGGCAAAGGGCAGGCCATCATATCTGCCTCCGCATACAGAGGACTGACCGTCCGGATGAGCTGACAGTTCCCAGCTCTCGGCTATACATTCAAGGTCGGTTTCCTTTCCGTATAATTCCTTAAGACGCACGCCTCCCCACAAATAATCCTTGTAGGCGGGACTTAACAGAACAAAGGGCTCTGTCTCATAGCCCAGGGCACTTTCCGAACGGTTCTGGCTTTCCACGCTGATAATGTCTTCGTTTTTGAACTCGACACCTGTGGAGCTCTCTATGAATACCAGTTTTTCCTCACTGACACAGCTAAGCTGATGTTCGGTATTTTGCGGGATGCTCACATTATCTCCCACACCGATATAGGATTCCTTTCCGCAAAGCGTCACAAGGCCTCTGCCCCCCAGGACTGTCCAGTTTTCGCTCTTCTTTGCATGCTTATGCAGGTAAATGGTCTTTCCGGGTTCCAGGGTTACCTTTCTTACCTGCACACCCAGTCCGTAATCCTCGCATATGACCTCATAGTTTCCCCATTTTCTGTAAAAAAGCCTGCTTTTATTGAAATAATCCCACATATCACTTCTTTTCAGGATTATCTCCTTAAGGTCATTGGAATCGCCCTTATTGCCTATATAGACCGCATCATCGGTGTTGACTACGAGCACATTTTTGAGGTGGTTGACCAAAACCATCCTGTCACTGCTTTTATTTATGACAGTGGTATTTTCACATTTATTGTCAATGACCTGTCTGGCAGAATCGGATTGGGCACCCATGTCCATGGCTTCTCTCAGGGTATCATCCACCAGATCATCAAGTCCCCCCACATCCCTTATGACAAAGTCGAGATTCACTTCACTCCTGAGCATTGTGTGATCCATCAGGGCCTCATCAATGGTAAGCACCGGAATATCCTTCATGGAATCTTCGTCAAAATATACATTGCTGCCAATGGTCTTTTTCAAATAATAAGCAGCTTCGCAGGCATTATACAAAAGCGGTGAATGCAGCTTCATCTGAGCCTCAAGATCACCGTTTTTATACAGATACATTTCCTTATTTATGACCACAAGCCTGCCGCTTAAGGCCAGCTTTTTAGCCTCCATAATGGCATTCTTATAATCATTGCCCCAAATAAGCTGGTCGCTGCCCACGACAAAAACAAGCTCAGACTGGGGCAGATTTATTGTTGCAAGGATAAGTGCCGCAGCAGTATTTCGGCCGGTTTCCTCATAAATGCACCTGTAGGTCAGGCCTCTGAAGGCCTTCATTTGATTTTCGATAATGGATTGATATTCAAGATTTGTAACTATGATAAATTCATCACAAAAAGCCATATTCCGGGCAATGGTCGCCTGGAATATGGAATGATTGTTTTTTATTTCAATAAACTGTTTGGGATAATTTTTTCTGGAAAGAGGCCACATACGGTCCCCTCTTCCACCTGCAAGAATAACGCACTTCATGTTTATTTGTTGTTCTCAAATTTCTGATATATCTCTATGCGCTGGCTTTCCATTTCAGGCATACCCACAAAAATAGCACCATACTGGTAGGAGTTGTCCTTCTTGACTATACGGACTATTTCCATAAAGGCATGGATGACCTCCTTGGTCCAAATGGTGATAAAACCTTCATACACAGCACCTATGGTCAGAGTCTCACTGCACACGAAACCGAGCCCCGTCTTGGACAGATCGGTAACCTGTATATATACTTCCTTGGGGGAATCACCGCCTAAACAGTTGACCACCAATTTGGAAGTGAGTTCGGTTCTTTCATTTCTTCTTTTTTCTTCCATCCCAATACTCCTTAATTTATGCTCTGCTAATATTATAGCCGCCAAATAAGCATCGCACAAGTTATCATTTTATGAACATAGCATCCCCAAAGGAGAAAAACCGGTATTTTTCTTCTATTGCACAGGCATAGGCATTAAGTATCTTTTCCCTGCCCGCCAGAGCCGAAACGAGCATCACCAGAGTAGACTCGGGCAAATGGAAATTGGTGATCAGGCAGTCAAGAACCTTGAATTTGTAGCCGGGATAAATAAAGATCTCCGTATTACCCGAACAGGCCTTAAGTTTTCCGTTTTCATCTGCAGCACTTTCAATGGTCCTGCAGCTTGTGGTCCCCACGCATATGATCCTGCCGCCATTTTCTTTGGTTTCATTAATGATCCCGGCAGCAAGCTCATCTATCTGGTAAAATTCCGAATGCATATGGTGAGTAGTCACATCCTCTACCTTCACGGGTCTGAAGGTTCCCAGGCCCACATGCAGCGTAACATATGCGATCCTGACACCCATGTCCTCTATTTTCTTTAACAGCTCATTGGTAAAATGCAGTCCTGCCGTAGGCGCAGCCGCACTGCCTTCATATTTGGCATAAACAGTCTGATAGCGGTTTTTATCCTCAAGCTTATGGGTAATGTAAGGAGGAAGGGGCATCTCACCCAGGGCATCCAGTATTTCCTCAAATATTCCCTCATATTCAAAGCTTACTATCCTGTTGCCCTCATCGACTACCTCAGTTATTTCGCAGCGAAGCAGGCCTCCGCCGAATACTACACGGGCTCCGGGCCTTAGCTTCTTACCCGGTCTGACTAAGGTTTCCCATCTTTTATCGTCCAGCCTTTTAAGAAGGAAGACCTCAACGGCAGCCCCCGTATCCTCCTTGGTACCTAAAAGTCTGGCAGGGATCACCTTGGTATTATTCAGGACCAGGCAGTCACCGGGGTTAAGATAATCCACTATATCTTTAAATATCCTGTGTTCGACCTTGCCGCTTTCCTTATCAAGGACCATAAGTCTTGAGGAGCTTCTGTCGCTTAAGGGGTCCTGGGCAATAAGCTCTTTTGGAAGGTCATAATAAAAATCCGAAGTTTTCATATATATCCTAGGCATTTTTTAAGAATGCCACATAGCCCTTCATTGCTTCATAAAGATCTGCCTTGCTTATGCATTCCCAGGGGGCATGCATATTAAGCACCGGCACACCGCAGTCCGTTACATTCATGCCATACAGGGCAAGAATATAGGCAATCGTACCGCCGCCGCCGGCATCCACCTTGCCCAGTTCGCCTACCTGATAATTAACCTCATTTTTGGAGAAAATATCCCTTAAATGGGCAAGATACTCTGCATTGGCATCATTGGAGCCGGATTTGCCTCTTGAACCCGTATATTTTTCAACCACAAGACCATGACCCATATAGGTGGAATTGTTCTTTTCAAAGGACTGGGAAAATTCAGGATCATAAGCAGCTGTAACATCGCTGGAGAGCATATTGCTCTTTGCCAGGCATCTGCGCAGCTTCAGATCGCTGTAATCACCACAAAGATTCATGACCTCGGCAACAGTATTCTCAAAGAACTGGGAACGCATACCCGTAGCTCCCACAGAACCTATCTCCTCCTTGTCCACCAGTATGCAGACTGCGGTCCTGTCGCATTTTCCGGCTTCGAGCATGGACATAAAGCTTGGATAAGCACATACCCTGTCATCATGTCCATAACCTAAGATCATGCTGCGGTCCAGCCCTGCTTCCCTGGCCTTTCCCGCAGGGACAACCTCTATTTCAGCTGACTCAAAATCATCCTCATCTATATCATAATTGTCCTTAAGAAGCTTAAGGATATTGGCTTTTACCGTATCCTTGGCATCCTTCTTCTTATCATCCTTGTCAGACTTAAGAGGCATATTTCCTATGATAACATCCAGCTGTTCTCCCTCAATGACCTTACCTGCCTTCTTTTCCATCTGCTCGCCTGCAAGGTGGATCAGCAGATCGGATATGAAAAATACAGGATCATCCTCGTCTTCACCAATATTTATCTCTACCACAGAACCGTCTTTTTTTACCACAACTCCGTGGAGTGCAAGGGGCAGGGTCACCCACTGGTATTTCTTCACGCCACCATAATAGTGGGTATCAAAATATGCTATTTCACTATC
>R03__coassemble_633_pt1 | contig 19053 bp, 13 predicted proteins | sample R03__metabat2_low_PE_031 | metagenome-assembled genome bin R03
CGCACTTTTCTCTAGTACTCACAATTTAGCAAAGTATTTTTTTTCTTATTTTTAATAATTTTTTAATTCTATCAATTTTAGTTTTGATATCAAGTCACGCGGCCCACATTTTGGGCACATGGCGCACTTTCCCCGCGTCCGCCCAAATCCTGCCTGTTTATGCACTCTTGCGAAATAGCTTTGCTGTGTTATATAATGGTGGCTGTATAATTTATGGAATAGGAGATTTTAAATAAATGGAAGAAATAACAACTGCCAAAAAGAGGATGCTTTCCGGCATACAGCCCAGCGGTGACCTGCATCTGGGTAACTACCTGGGAGCCATCAAGAACTGGGCCGACCGTGTAAATGATTATGAATGCTATTATTTTATGGCTGACCTGCATACCATTACGGTCCGTCAGGAGCCCGCAGAGCTGAGGCGCCGCTCGATCAACCAGCTGGCACAGTATATAGCCTGTGGTCTGGACCCCGAGAAAAACACACTTTTTTTGCAGTCCCATGTGCCTGCCCACGCACAGCTTGCCTGGGTGCTCAACTGCTATACCCAGTTCGGTGAGCTTTCGCGTATGACTCAGTTCAAGGACAAGTCAGCCAAGCATAAGGACAACATCAATGCAGGTCTGTTCACTTATCCCGTGCTTATGGCTGCAGACATACTGCTCTACCAGCCTGATTATGTTCCGGTGGGCGAGGACCAGAAGCAGCATGTGGAGATCTGCCGTGATATAGCTACCAGATTCAATGGCATTTACGGTGATGTATTCACCATTCCCGAGCCCATGATAGCCAAGAGCGGTGCCCGTATCTACGGACTTTCCACTCCGGGTGACAAGATGAGCAAGTCAATACCCGAAGGCTGCGTATTCATCATGGACAAGCCCGAGGATATAGCAAGGAAATTCAAGCGTGCCGTAACCGACAGCGATACAGAGAACTGCGTGCACTTTGACAAGGTAAATAAACCCGGTGTTGCCAACCTGATGAACATCTACAGCACAGTCACCGGCAGGAGCTTGGAAGAAATTGAGAAAGAATTTGCCGGTCAGGGATATGGAGTCTTCAAGCCCGCCGTGGCCGAGGCAGTCATCGATCACCTTCGTCCCATCCGTGAGGAAGCAGACAGACTTATCAAGGATAAGGCATACCTTGAAAATGTCTACAGAGACGGTGCTGAGAGGGCTTCTTATGTTGCCAACAAGACTCTGCGTAAGGTATACAAGAAAGTAGGCTTCTACCAGTTGTAATAAATAATGAAAAACGAGCCCTCGGATTTGGAAATCCGGGGGCTTTTTGTTGCAACTATCTGCCGCGAAGCAGTAAAAAAAGACTTTCTTCCCAATTTTACTGCCTTTGGCGACCATATTCCACTTCGCGAAGCAATAAAATAAGACTTTTTCTCAATTTTACTGCCTACAGGGGCTTTACCCACCGCTAAAAAGCAATACAACACGCCATTTCACGTTATTTTACTGTCTCGCGCGTCGCTCCTGCCTTTACTCTTTGCCTCGCATATACTGCTTAAGCTTACCAATAAGCTCGGCCTTGGAAACAGGCTTAGCCAGGTAGTCCGCAAAGCCCTCATTAAGATAACGGGCCTTGGCTCCTGAGATGGCATTGGCCGTAAGTACTATAACGGGGGTATCGGCATTAAGGGGGCAGTCCTGCTTTATATGTTCCAGGGCCTCTATACCGTCCATTTGGGGCATCATATGGTCCATAAATATCAGGTCATATTTCTTGTTCCTGCACATTTCTACACTCCGGGCGCCGCTCACAGCCGTATCAACTCTCATGGGCGTGGACTTAAGCAGACCCACAAAGACCTTTAAGTTAACCTCCACATCGTCCACTACCAGTATATCCCCTGCCACAAGGTCAGCCGGAGTATACGCCATGCCACTTTCGTTAGCCCTTAAGTCTGCCGGAGTATGCTCCATGGCTCTCCCGACAGTCTTTACATCAGCTATGGTCCGGCCGTCATTAACCTGACTTTCCGTGACATATGTCAGACCACTTGCAACGCTGCCCGCAGCACTACGGCCCGACCGGGCAAGGCCCTCATCTGCCATGCTATCTCCTGCCACGCCACCCGCAGCACTACATCCCGAGCGGGCAAGGCCCTCATCTGCCACACTATCTCCTGCCCCGCTGCCACAAGACAGTTCTTTTATATATTTCTCATATTCATCGGTCTCATGCCTTTTTTCCCTGGCTTCTACCACCTTTTGGGGAATGACAGCCTTAAATACAGAGCCCTTGCCATATTCACTTTCCACAGACACACTTCCCTGCATCAGTTCCACCAGATTATATACCAGTTTGAGACCGAGTCCAGTTCCCTCTACTGTCCTGTTGCGCTTGATATCCAGTCTCTCAAAGGAATTAAATAAGCGCTCCTGGTCCTCTTTTCTTATACCTATGCCTGTGTCTTCAACACTTATGAGCATATTTATGGTGTCAGGACCGGTCTTTTCATAATCCGCAGTCAGGGTAACACTGCCCTTGTCCGTATACTTGACTCCATTGGTCAACAGATTGCTTATTATCTGTTTTAGACGCACATCGTCGCCGTAAAGCAGCACAGGCATGGAAGGTGCAATTTCAAATTTAAGCTCCAGCCCCTTATTTTCAGCCCTGTACTTTACCATGGCATAACATTTTCTGAACACATCCTGAGGCCTGTACTCCACCTCAACAATATTTAACTTGCCGGATTCTATCTTTGAGGTATCCAGGATGTCATTGATAATGGACAGAAGCGCATTTCCCGAATCCCTGATATCTTCCATGTATTCATTAAGGGCGCTGTCCCTATTCTCTTCCATGAGCACCTCATTCATGCCAAGTATTCCGTTAAGGGGCGTCCTGATCTCATGGGACATATTGGCCAGGAATTCGGATTTGGCCTTATTGGCCCTGTCAGCTTCATCCTTTGCCTGCTTAAGTTCCTCCATGGCCACCTTGAGCTTGGCATAATCCGGGGTCTCCAGGGTAAAGAGTATGATAACGTGGACTATGGCAATGGCCACACCCGTAAAAAGTACATTGGAGAAAAGGAAGAGCTGCACGATAGCCGACACCAGTATGAGAAAAACGTAAATAGTTGCGCATACCACCTGCTTGCGGCTCATATCCCTGCGCCTGAACAGCACTATAAATCCTGAAGACAGCACAAAATAATACCCAACTGCCGCAGACAGCAGGTAAAGAGGACCATGCACATAGCCCGTTTCATCAAAATAAAACATAAAACCCAAAGGGATATTAAGGACTGCTGCAACGACATACAGTATGAGTATGACACGGTTAAAGGGTGTCCGGGCGGGCTTATCCTCTCCGGTGGCCATGGTAAGTATATATACCACAAATTCATATCCCAGTACTACCAGGGAGAGAAAATTGCTGGTATTGATAATTGAATTGACAACAGGGGGAACATAGGCATAATAGCTGATGGTGACAGCGGAAAATATGTCTGTAATGATGAATATCATCGTGATGATCTCCAGCATACGAAACTGTCTGTTGAGCACATGGTCAGCCGTATACTGGATACGATGAAATATGTATAGCACGCATACAAAGATAAGCGCGACTATTTCAAAATCTATATTGTATAAAAGCATATGAAACAATCCTTATTCCGGAGTGGTTTGCCTTGCGCCGGCTGTGCGCCGGGGAAAAGCCACTTGGCAGGCCACAGCGGTGTTACCCTGTCCTAGGGTGTCAGTACTCCGTAAAGCACCTCTATGAGTTCATCTATCTTGAAGGGCTTGGGCACATGCTCATTCATGCCATGCTCGAAGCACTTCAGTCTGTCTTCATCAAAGGCATCCGCCGTCATGGCTATAATGGGAATATTATGCAGAGGAGCGTCTGTCAGAGCCCTGATGCGGTCTGCAGCCTCGTAGCCATCCATTACAGGCATCTGGATATCCATAAATATAAGGTCAAATTCTCCCTCCCGGGCAGAGGCGATGCGCTCTACGGCCTTGTCGCCGTCCTCAACCTCCTCAACGGTCATGCCTCGGCTGGCAAGCAGCTTTTTGGCCACCATCCTGTTGATATTGTTATCATCCACAAGCAGGAAATGCTTACCCTTCAAAAACTCAAGCATGGTCTCCCTGCTGACCACATTAGATCTGGTCACCTTAATGTCGGCCATGGAATCTATAGCTTCATCGCGCTTATCATCACCGATACCAAGTTCCTTAAACACATCCGTACATATTTCCATTGGAATGATAATTGTGTAGGTGGTACCGACTCCTTCCTCTGAGTCCACAGTAATGCCGCCTCCCATCATATCCACCAGGTTCTTGGTAATGGACATGCCAAGGCCTGTACCCTGGGTCTTGCTGACAGTAGAGGTGCGTTCTCTCTCAAAGGGCTCGAAAATATGCTGCAAAAATTCCTTGCTCATGCCTATACCGTTATCGCTGATAATGAAGGTATATTCATTGCCGCTCTGTTTAACGGTAATATCCACATGGCCTCCCTGGGGTGTGAACTTGATACAATTGCCCAGGCAGTTGAGCAGCACCCTGTTAAGATGCAGCTTATCGCACATGACTATCTCATCCTCAATACCCTCAAGGGAATCAGTTAACTTCACTCCCTTATCAATGGCCTGAGCCGAGATCATATCCACTATTTCCCTGACCATCTGTCTGATATTGGCAGAGCTGGTCTCTATATTGACCTTTCCGGACTCAATACGGCTCATATCCAGGATATCATTGATCAGGCTCAGCAAATGGTTGCCTGAGGATTCTATCTTTTCAAGATATTCACTGACCTCTTCGGTATTGTCCAGACTTTCCCTGGCCAGATTGGTAAAGCCCACTATGGCATTCATGGGAGTACGTATATCGTGGGACATATTGGTCAAAAACTGGCTCTTTGCATTGTTGGCGCTTTCTGCCACGCTGACCGCATGCTGCAGGGCCTCCTTGGACTGTTCCAGAGCCCTCAGAGCCTCCTCGCGCTCTATGCTCAGCTGCTCCTTTTCCACTTCCTCGCTTATATCCTGTATGACTCCCTGATAGACCTTCGCTCTTCCCTCTTCATCATAGTCCAGTTCACCGCTGCCCCTGTACCAGCGATACTCACCGTCCTTGCCTATCAGCCTGAAGCGGGACACATATTTCTGTTCCCCCTTCATGCCCTTATAAAAATCATCCAGAGCTCTTTCTTTGTCAGCAGGATGCAGTGAATCCGACCACAGGGACACAATCCTGTCCTTTATTTCTTCCGTATCATAGCCCAGCATCCAGCCAAATTCCTCAGACCATTCACCCTTCAGGATATTGCCCTTCCCATCCAGATAGATGATCCAGGAAGCAGTACGCATCATCTCATGCACGGTCCTGTTAATGCTCTCTTCCTTGGCCTTGGCCTCCTCAAGTTCCTTCATGGTCTCCTGCAGCTTGACAAAATCAGGTGTCTCAAGGGCAAATAATACCACGAAGGCCGACAGGGATGCTGAGAAAAATCCAAGCAGGGTATTTTCAAAGACAGTGGCCTGAAGCACAGTACCCGAGGCTGATACCAGCACAAAGAGGGATACCGACCAGAAGGCCTTTTTGGTGAATCTGCTTCTCTGCTGGGTGATCCTGACTAAGGCATAGATCATGTAATAAAGAGGAACTATATAGATAAAATAATATCCCGGTCCGTGGGTATAGACGCGGTTCTCATCAAAATACATAAAGAGACCAGTCCAGGGCGTAGTCCACACAAGCAGTGAATAGACCACCAGGATGCCCAGGTTGATCTTGTCTCCCACAACCCTCTTGCCCCTCACGGGATCAATGATATACCTTAAATATTCGGGTAAGAAAAAAAGACATGCCCCAAGCGCTTCATAATAGGCCAGATTGAGAAACATATTCAGGCCCAGGGGCACAACGTCAGAATAAGAAATGGTATATGCAGTAATAATGTCCAAAAGGTCCGCACCAAATATGCCAATGATCAAAATCTTAAATCGTCGGCTGGAATGGGTATCATTCACATAATTGATTTTCAGAAAGGCATAATAGAGGGCCAGGAAAAAAAGCCCTGCTACGCCAAAGTCAACATTATACTGCATATATTTTCCTTTTAAACCATATCAGATAAAATATATCAGCCCTGTAAGCCATTGGACTGACGGATCATATCCTCTACTACAATATCGTAGATCTCTCCGATGGTATTGCAGTACTCAAGCACCTTCCAGGGCTCATTTGTATGGAAATGGATCTTGATAAGGTCCTCATCGCCTGCTGCTATCAGGCTGTTGCCCTCAAAATGCTCTGTGATGTAATCTGCGATCTCGTCCTCATCCAGGTCCTCATCTCTTCTGTCAATGAGAAGCTGGGTATCATAACGATACGCGAACTGATCCTCTTCGGGATCTATAACTTCAAAATCTGCCATTATTTTATCCTCCGGTTTGTTATTTATTATTTATTCTTCACACGCATCTTCGTGGTGAGCTCGCTCAAGATAGAACTGTGTTACAGCCATTTTCCTGTAAGGGGTTATAAAAAGATTGCCTATAAATACCGTCAGCACTGAAAGTGCGTACAGGGGTATAAAGCTTACATACAGTCCAAACAGGGTAAGCTTATGTCCCTCCATGAGCATACGGCTTTTGGTCAATGCCTCTGACACCTCCATCTGGGGATAATCCGCTATGAGATAATAGCTTAAGCCAAAGGTAAGACAGTAATAGATATAAACTGTCGTTCCTACAACTGCCGTAATGCAGCAGTATAAGAAATGCAGGGGATTGGAGGTATTATAGTAGAGCAGCCCCAGTCCCATGGGCACTGCAAAACAAAGCAGGGCCAACACTGCAAATACCAGTCTGATGAGTATAGGCTTGTCCGGATGCTTTTTAAAGCCCTCGAATATGCCTGACACTCCCGGCCTGACACCGCAGTCTATCTTAAGATAAATGCCTATCTCTCCCACGGTGAATACAGACATGATCAGGGAAATGATCAGCCATATGGCCACATACATCACCATGCCCATTACCGTAGCCGTATCTATGGCTCCCATACATACTGAATTCAAAAGATAATTGATGAGCTCAATAAGGATGCCGGCTCCTATGGCCACTCCGTAGCTGCCTAACATCTTTGCCCTTGAAATATTTTTTAACTGACTGCAATTTTTGTAATTCATATCAACCTGCTGCATCGAAGTTCATGCCTGACAGCAGTCCGCTGTCACGGCTCTTCATATTTTTGACGTAAGGATTTTCCTCATTGCTGTAGCTTATCTTGGTGGTAGTGGTGCCCCCTGCCACATAGGTGCGGCCGCATTCGGGACATACTGCCGTCTTAATGGCCACACTGGCCTGCAGGACCTTGCCGCCATCCTTTCCTGCCTTCTGATAGGCATTGGATACATGCTGGGCCTCATGGGCTCTGACCGCACTTCCCGCAGAAGTGGGTGACACATGCTGGGGAGTCTTGAAGGATACATCTGCCTCGTTGGAGCCGTCCTGGTATTTGCGGTTCTTGCAGGTCTGGCACTCTGCCGGCGAAGATTTCCTGCCGGGCTGTACCTGGGAGGATTCACCCGGATTGACCACGCTGCCGGCCGCTTCGCTTTCCTGTGTGGTCCTGCCCGTATCCGCAGCATAGGCCGAGCCCGCCACTTCTGACTGAGCATTAACACCCGCAGCTGAATATACGCTGCCATATCCATTTCCGTAGCCATAGCCATACATTCCAATCGGTGACATAGTATCCTCCTTTCTCTGATCTTGATCACACTGCGGCATATTTACCCTTCATTAAAGGCAGCTTACCGCCGTGATGCATTCGTCTATTTAAACTCAATTTTTGGACCTACAGATCCTCCGCGTAGCTGTACTGATCAAGCGTAAGGTTGCCTTCCTTTGCATCCTCAAGCATTTCATCCAGAGTCTCTCCGTACATATTCTCATACATGATATTGACCTGTTCATGGGTCTGGGGATCTGTCTCATAGGTATAGAGACTGAAGCCTATGACCAACACATTCAGGGCAATGGCGGTCAGTCCAAGCCCAATCCCTGTCTTTGCCTGTTTGGAAAAGGTCTCTCCCGTCTTGCCAAGCAGTGCCAGCACTGCGGCCAGCGCTCCCAGGATAACAGGTACATATACTGTCATAAAGCAGGAAATAACAGCTGCAACTCCCAGAACAAAGGCTGCCTTTGACATGGAATTCTCAGACTGGGGCATTGGTCCCTTTATAAAATTGTCCTCACCTGCTTGCGTAAGATTAATATCATCAACCTTGGGATCCATTATTTTTCTCCTAAAATACTAGCCTAATTATAGCACCGAAAAGGCCTGCTTACAATATTTGCGTCCTAGAGCTTCATGGTCAGGGAAATACGTTTTTTGCTCACATCCACGTCCAAAACCTTAACTTCTACTATGTCCCCCACGCTGACTGCATCCAGAGGATGCTTTATATATCTGTCTGTGATCTGGCTGATATGGACCAGACCGTCCTGATGGACTCCTATATCCACGAAAGCACCGAAATCTATGACATTTCTTATGGTTCCCTTAAGTACCATTCCGGGCTTAAGATCCTTCATATCCATAACATCGCTTCTAAGGACCGGCGCAGGCATACTCTCCCTGGGATCTCTCGTGGGCTTCTCCAGCTCCTTAAGTATATCCGTAAGGGTGATAACGCCTACCCCCAGCTCATCTGACAGGGCATTGATATCCCTGATGCGCCTCATAAGCCCGCCTGTGGCAGGTGTGCTTTCCATCCTGCCTGCATTATCATTACTGTCCTCAAGTACGACATTACCCATGGCGGCTGCCAGAGCCTTGCCCATGGCCGTATTCTGATTGATGCGGGGCTGCTTCTTTTCCTTTTTGGCAGGTGCATTCTGCTTTTTGTCAGGCTTATTTATTGCAGAGGCGGATTTTTTCTGTAATTCCTTTACATCCTCCATAGTCATATCCAGCTTCTTAAGGAGTTTAAGTGTAGCCTCGTAGCTTTCCGGGTGCACGCTGGTGTCATCTAAGGGATTATCCCCTCCGTGGATACGTAAGAAGCCTGCACACTGCTCATAAGCCTTGGGGCCCAGCTTGGCTACCTTAAGCAGCTGCTTACGGGAAGTGAAACGTCCATTCTGCTCCCTGTAGTCCACTATGTTCTTTGCTATGGGCTTGCTGATGCCGGATACGTATTCCAAAAGGGAGGCTGAGGCGGTATTCAAGTCCACGCCCACCATATTAACCGTATCCTCCACCACATGGGTCAGGGATTCACCTAATTTTTTCTGGTTCATGTCATGCTGATACTGGCCCACGCCTATGGCTTTGGGGTCGATCTTTACCAGCTCAGCCAAAGGGTCCTGCAGTCTTCTGGCTATGGAAGCCGCACTTCTCTGTCCCACATCAAAATTGGGGAATTCCTCAGTGGCCAGCTTACTTGCCGAATACACACTGGCTCCCGCCTCATTTACTATCACATACTGCAGAGGCAGATGACTTTCCTTTATGAGCTCGACTATGACCTGCTCAGACTCTCTCGAGGCAGTACCGTTGCCCACACTGATCAGGGAAATGCCGTATTTCTTAACCAGCTTTATTACCTCGGCCTTGGCCTCAGCCACCTTGTTCTGGGGCTGTGTGGGGTAGATGACCTTAGTATCCAGCACCTTGCCTGTGGCATCCACCACGGCCAGCTTGCAGCCTGTACGGAAGGCCGGATCCCATCCCAGCACTACCCTGCCGGCAATGGGTGGCTGCAAAAGCAGCTGCTTTAGGTTCTTGCCAAAGACCTCTATGGCACCGTCCTCCGCCTTTTCGGTCAGTTCATTTCTCAATTCCCTTTCTATGGCAGGAGCAATGAGACGCGTGTAGCTGTCCGAAATGGCTTCCTTCAAAAGCAGGGCAGATTCGCAGTCCTCATGTTTATCCATCAGCTTCTTTTCAAGGTACCTTAATATTTCCTCCTGGGGTGCCTCTATCCTGACTGTCAGCACCTTTTCACTTTCACCCCTGTTGATAGCCAGTGTCCTGTGACCTGCCACCTTAGGCAGTGGCTCACTGTAATCGTAGTACATCTCATATACGGAGTCGGCGTCCTTTTCTTTGACCTTACTGGTCAATATGCCCTCTTCATAGGTGACCTTTCTGATGTAGGCCCTATACTCAGCCTCATCGCTGATCCGCTCAGCTATTATGTCTTTTGCGCCCTGGAGCGCTTCTGACACATCTGTCACTCCCTTGTCAGCATCTATATATTTCACAGCCTCTTCTGATATATTATTGACCGGATCACACAATAATATAAGCTCAGCCAGTGGTTCCAGTCCCTTTTCCCTGGCAACGGAAGCCCTGGTCTTTTTCTTCTGCTTGTAGGGGCGGTAGAGATCCTCCACCACTACCAGGGTCTCGGCTGCTTCTATGGCTGCCTTAAGCTCCTCAGTCAGCTTGCCCTGCTCTTCTATTGAAGCAAGAACACTTGACTTTTTCTCCTCCAGATTGCGCAGATAATTGAGTCTTTCCTCCAGATTTCTCATCTGCTCGTCATTAAGGGAGCCTGTTGCCTCCTTACGGTATCTGGAAATAAAGGGCACGGTGCAGCCCTCATCCAGGAGTTTGACCGCTGCCTCGACCTGCCATTTTTTTACCTTCAGTTCTTCACTTATCTTCTGTATTATATCCATCTTCATTTAACCTTCTTATTTTGTATTGATCCACTTCAGATATCCGTTGATAAAGGGATCCAGTGCTCCGTCCATAACGGCGTCCACATTTCCGCTTTCCACGTTGGTGCGGTGATCCTTGACCATGGTATAGGGCTGGAATACATAGGAACGTATCTGATTGCCCCAGCCTATCTCAGTCACCTCGCCTCTGATATCGGAGAGCTTGTCCATGTTCTCCTCCTGCTTGAGCATATAGAGCTTGGCCTTCAGCATCTGCATGGCCTTATCCTTATTCTGGTGCTGGCTACGCTCATTCTGGCACTGTACCACCACCCCTGTGGGGAAATGGGTGATACGTATGGCCGAAGAGGTCTTGTTGATATGCTGACCGCCGGCTCCGCTGCTTCGATAGGTATCTATACGTATATCCTCGTCCCTGATCTCCACATCAAGATCGGCGTCTATATCAGGCATGACATCCAGGGACACAAAGGAGGTCTGTCTCTTGCCCTGGGCATTAAAGGGAGAAATACGCACCAGTCTGTGCACACCCTTCTCAGCCTTCAGATATCCGTAGGCATTTTCTCCGTTAACCTGGAAGGTTACGGATTTGATACCCGCCTCATCACCATCCAGTATATCCAGTTCTTCCACACTGAAGCCCTTCTTTTCTGCCCATCTCAAATACATCCGATAAAGCATCTGGGCCCAGTCACAGCTCTCCGTGCCACCGGCACCGGCATTGAGCTTAAGTATGGCATTATTTTTATCAAATTCACCTGTAAGCAGGGTGGAAATGCGCAGATTATCCAGTCCCAGGGCAAAGGCATCCAGTTCCTCCCTTATCTCCGCAGCCAGCTGCTCATCCTCTTCCTCATAGCCCATTTCGATCAGGGTCTCTATGTCGTCACTGCTGCTTTCCAGGTCCTTATAAGCCTTCACCACGTCCTGAAGGTTCTTAAGCTCCTTCATTTTTATATTGGCAGTCTCCGCATTATCCCAGAAATTGGGAGCTTCCATCTCCCGGGAAAGTTCCTCTATTTTCTTTTCCTTGCTGTCCAGATCCAGTGAATCATGGACCTCCTTAAGAGTGGGGCGGTATCCGTTAAGTTCCACCTTCATCTGATCAAGTTCAACCATGCTTAAATCCTTTCTCTACCCGTTCGCAGACCTTTCGGTCCGACGACCCTTTGCGCCACTGCAGGCATTTTGGCCCGTCAGCTCTATCCCGTATATAAAAATGAGCCACAAAGACAGCTTTGTATCGGCCAGCGTCCTTATGACTCATTTATCTGATCATTTTATTTTCTGCCGCAGCACTGCTTATATTTCTTGCCTGAACCGCAGGGGCAGGGATCATTGGGATATACCTTGGCTTCCATACGCTTTACAGGGCCCTTCTGAGCACTGTCATCCTTGTTGGTACCGGTCACCTTGGCTACCTGCTCACGCTCTACCTTCTGCTCAACCTTGATGCGGAAGAGTACCCTGACAGTGTCCTCCTTGATGGAGTCAGTCATCTCATCAAACATCTCAAAGCCGGCAAGCTTGTATTCAACCAGAGGATCTCTCTGACCATAAGCCTGCAGGCCTATGCTCTGGCGCAGCTGCTCCATGTCATCGATATGATCCATCCACTTCTTGTCAATGGTCTTAAGCAGGATAACTCTCTCCACCTCACGTATCTGTTCCGGTTCGGGGAATTCAGCTTCCTTGGTCTCGTAAAGCTTTACGGTCTCCTCTTTAAGCTGCTGCTTAAGTTCGCCCTTGTTGCTGCCCTTGAATCTCTCAGCCGATATGGGCTCTAAGGGGATTATGGAAAGCAGCAGTTCGTTAAGCTCCTTGTAATCCCAGCTCTCCGGGCTACCGTCTCCTATTGCGGTATCCACACTGGATTCCACAATATCAGTCATCATCTTGTAGATAACATCACGCATACTCTCGCCATCCAACACCCTGCGGCGCTCTGCATACATGATCTCTCTCTGATCGTTATTTACCTGGTCATACTCCAGCACATTTTTACGTATGCCAAAGTTGTTCATCTCTATCTTCTTCTGGGCATTTTCCAGAGCCGAGCTCAGCATCTTATGCTCAATCTCCTGTCCCTCGGGAATGCCCAGGGCATTGAACATGCTGATGAGACGTTCACTACCGAAGAGTCTCATAAGGTCATCCTCAAGGGAAATATAAAATCTTGATTCACCGGGATCACCCTGTCTGCCGGAACGGCCTCTTAACTGGTTGTCTATACGACGGCTCTCATGTCTCTCGGTACCTATGATCCTAAGGCCTCCCGCTGCCAGACTCTCTTCATCCAGCTTGATATCAGTACCACGTCCTGCCATGTTGGTGGCAATGGTCACCTTGCCATGGATACCGGCCTCAGCTACAATCTCAGCCTCCATCTCATGATACTTGGCATTTAAGACCTTATGCTCTATGCCGCGCTTGCGAAGCAGGGCTGAAAGCTCCTCACTGGCATCAATATTGATGGTGCCGACCAGCACAGGCTGCCCCTTGGCATGGGCCTCCTCAACTGCATTGACTATGGCCGTTAATTTTTCTTTCTTGGTCTTATATACGGCATCGTCGTAGTCGATACGGGCTACGGGCCTGTTGGTGGGGATCTCCACTACATCCATGCCGTAGATATCCCGGAATTCCTTCTCCTCTGTCAGAGCCGTACCGGTCATACCGGCCTTCTTCTCGAATTTATTAAAGAAATTCTGGAAGGTAATGGTAGCCAGGGTCTTACTCTCTCTCTTGACCTTTACATGCTCCTTGGCCTCAATGGCCTGATGCAGACCATCACTGTATCTTCTTCCGGGCATAAGACGTCCGGTAAAGCTGTCTACTATGACTATCTGATCATTCTGCACTACATAGTCCTGATCCTTGAACATAAGGTTATGGGCACGCAGGGCCAGGATGATATTGTGCTGTATCTCTGTATTTTCTATGTCAGCCAGGTTGTCAATATGGAAGAACTGCTCAACCTTTGCCACACCCTGTTCGGTCAGATTGACTATCTTATCCTTTTCATTGACTATGAAATCACCGGTCTCATCCCTGATGACGCCCATCATGGCATCGAGCTTGCTCAGCTCTTCCATGTCCTCGCCACGCTGCATCTGTCTGGCCAGCATATCGCAGGCCTCATAGAGTTTGGTAGACTTGCCGCTCTGACCGGATATGATCAGGGGAGTCCTGGCCTCATCAATAAGTACCGAATCCACCTCATCGATAATGGCATATTTAAGATTTCTGAGTACCAGCTGTTCCTTATATATGGCCATGTTATCTCTCAGATAATCAAAGCCCAGTTCGTTATTTGTAACATAGGTAATGTCACACTGATAGGCCTCCTTACGCTCCTTGCTTTCCATGGAGTTAAGTACCACGCCTACCTTCAGGCCCAGAAATTCATGAACCTGTCCCATCCATTCGGCATCACGCTTGGCCAGGTAATCATTTACCGTGACAATATATACACCCTCACCTGTCAGTGCATTTAAGTAGGCGGGCAGGGTAGATACCAGGGTCTTACCTTCACCGGTACGCATCTCTGCGATACGTCCCTGATGGAGGATGATACCACCGATTATCTGCACTCTGTAATGCTCCATGTTGAGCACTCTCTTTGCTGCCTCCCTGACTGTGGCAAAGGCCTCAGGCAGAAGGTCATCCAGGCTCTCGCCTGCTGCATATCTTTCCTTGTATTGTCTGGTCTTGTCCTTAAGCTCAGCATCGGAAAGCTTTTCCATTTCGGGCTTTAAGCTCTCAACCTTATCCACGATGGGATATATTCTCTTAAGCTCTCTTTCGCTGTGTGTACCGAATAGCTTATCTACAATCTTAGCCATAATAAAAATTCCTTAAGTTTAGTACTGCTTAGCTTCTTCTTCCTTGTTCATTACTCTCAGGCCGCCCTGTGCAAGTGCCAGAAGCTCATCCTCGCCGGGATATACTGTAAAGGGTGCGATCCATTCAGCCTTGGCCTTAAGTCCTGCCACAACGCCCTTATCATAGGCGATACCGCCTGTTACAACGATCTGGTCTACCTTACCGTCAAGTACGCAGGCCATTGAACCTATATCCTTGGTAACCTGGAAAATAAAGGCATCACGGATCTCCTCGGCCTTCTTATCTCCCTCATTTACCATCTTCTCAACATCTCTCATGTCGTTGGTACCAAGGTAAGCATTGAAGCCGCCATTTCCTACAAATTTCTTATATACTTCCTTCTCTGTATACTGTCCTGAGAAGCACATCTTGATAAGGGCTCCGACAGGGGCTCCGCCTGCTCTCTCAGGAGAGAATGCTCCATCACCGTCAAGTGCATTGAATACATCAATGACCTGGCCTGCCTTGTGAGCACCTACGGATACACCGCCGCCCATATGGACTACGATAAGATTGAGCTCGTCATATTTCTTTCCTGCTTCCTTGGCATATCTCTTGGCAACAGCCTTCTGGTTCAATGCATGGAATACTGAAGTACGGGGAAGCTCAGGCACGCCTGAATATCTTGCCACGTCGCAAAGCTCATCTACAACTACGGGATCCACGATAAAGGAAGGTACGCCTATCTCATCGCCTATCTCCCGTGCAAGCATACCGCCAAGGTTGGAAGCATGCTGTCCCTGCTTGCCGATCTTAAGATCGTTTAAAAGCTCATCTGTTACGGCATAGGTGCCGCCGGGAATGGGCTTGAGCATACCGCCACGGCCTACTACCATGCCAAGGGACTTAATGTCGAAATTCTTTTCCTTTAAAAGGTTTAAGATGATATCCTTACGGAAATCCTTCTGATCTGCTATGGTCGCATACTGAGCGATTTCCTCAGTGCTGTGTCTTAAGGTCTCTTCAAATAATAAGGTCTCATCCTCGAAAACACCGATCTTGGTGCTGGTTGAACCGGGATTGATTATCAAACTCTTAATGCTCATGTTTCCTCTCCTTATCTGTTCTTCATCTGTTCTGCAACTACTGCTGCCAGAGCGATACTGTTAACCTTGACCTCAACTGAGTCTGAACGGGAGGTAAGGATAACCGGTGCCTTGGTACCTGTAAGGATGTTGCCGTTCTTGCAGTCTACCATATGTACTATTGACTTATATACCAGGTTGCCTGCGTGGATATCGGGGAATACCAGAATATCTGCATCGCCTGCTACCTTTCTTCCAAGTGCGCCCTTTTCCTCAGCTGCTTCCTTGTAAAGAGCTATATCCATTGAAAGGGGACCTTCCACGATGCAGCCTGTGATCTCGCCGTCATCCTGCATCTTTGAAAGCTGTGCGCCCTCAACTGTGCACTGCATCTTCTCATTGACGGTCTCTACTGCTGCCAGTACAGCAACCTTGGGTGTAGCCACACCACAGGCCTGAGCTACTTCAACAGTATAATCTATCATGCACTTCTTATCCTCCAGTGTGGGATAAGGGATAAATGCAACGTCGGTCATGAAAAGGAGCCTGTCAATGCCGGGGATTTCAAATACACACACGTGTGAAAGGGGCTTGCCTGTACGAAGGCCTACTTCCTTATTGAGCACGCTCTTTAAGAAGGTGCCTGTGGGAAGAAGTCCCTTAAGGTACATATCAGCCTCGCCGTCATGTACCAGCTTGACTGCCTTTAAGGATGCCTCCACAATATCCTTCTCATCAATAATTCTATATTCAGACATGTCCATGCCAAGCTCTGCGCCTATGGCATTGATCTGATCTGCATCACCCACGAGAATGGCATTGGCGATCTTGCGCTCTCTTGCCACCTTTACAGCCTCAAGTACTGCCTTGTCCTGGGCTACTGCCACAGCCAGTGTCTTTGTTTCACATTCATTGACCTTTGCTAAAAGTCCTTCAAATCCGTTGCTCATGAAAACCTCCATATATTCTTTGGGCATCATTTACCCATTTTTTATAAAAACACATCTTTCTTATACTAACACTTAAGGCACTAAAAATCAACGTTACTTTGCGCCACGCCGGCTCTTTATATCAGCGGATTACAGTCTGGCTTCATGCCTGCTCATCGGGGCACTTCATCCTCCGTAAGGACTCCGTGTAGGGTTCATAGGCTATGCCGTTTTCGGTTATTATCCCGGCTATGAGCTCATGATCCGTAACATCAAAGGCCGGATTAAAGACCTTTACGCCTTCAGGCGCCATCCTTTTTTCATACCACATTTCCGTCACCTCCGTGTCGGGGCGCTGCTCAATGACTATGTCATCGCCGGTAGGGGTATCCAGATCAATGGTAGAAGTGGGAGCGCATATGTATACGGGCACATTGTAGCGTTTGGCCACCGTGGCTACCACACTGGTACCTATCTTGTTGGCCGTATCCCCATTGGCCGCTACCCTGTCGCAGCCCACAAATACCGCATTCACCTTGCCCTGCTTCATGACCGTGGCAGACATGTTATCACAGATCAGTGTCACGTCCACACCTGCGCTGTGCAACTCAAAGCTGGTCAGCCTGGCTCCCTGCAGCAGGGGTCTTGTCTCATCCGCAAATACATGAAAGCCATAGCCCCTTTCCTGTCCCAGATATATGGGTGCCGTGGCTGTACCGTATTTGACTGTGGCCAGCTGGCCTGCATTACAGTGGGTAAGTATACCGTCTCCGGGCTTTACCAGACTCAGACCGTATTCACCTATGGACCTGCATACCTCTATGTCCTCCTGCCTGATGGCTATGGCCTCCTTAAGGAGAGCTTCCTTTACCCTGCCTATGAATTCTGCGTCCTCTTCCCCGGCTTCTCTCTGTGCCTTCATGCTCTGTACCAGGGCATCCATCCTGCTTAGGGCCCAGCTTAGGTTCACTGCCGTGGGCCGGGAGCTGTTCAGGTAATCCTTCTGCTCCTTAAATTTTGCATAGAAGAGTTCAAAGGAGTCTGTATCGATCTTATCCGCCAGTATATAAAGTCCTATGGCTGCTGCAACTCCAATGGCCGGTGCTCCCCTGACCTTAAGCAGATATATGGCATCCCAGATCTCTTTGGCTTCACTTAATCTTATTATCTCTATGCTGCCGGGCAGCTTTGTCTGGTCTATGATCACCAGTTGTTTTTTGTCAATGTCTATATCCACCGTTTCATAATCAAGTATTGTTTTCTCTCCCATGGCTGTTTCCTTTCTTTTAAGGCCGATATGGTCGTTTGCCCACGGCAGGCCGTTTGCTTGCTTGCCGGCGGCTGCCGTCTCCCGACCGGCCGGCTGTTTGTTTTCCCCGGCGGGCTGCCGTTCATATCTGTGCCGCCTGCTTTCCCGGCTGATTCTTTTGCCCTGCCGGTCCGGCTGTAATATTTGTCAGCACTATTTTACGGGTAAAACACATTTTTCTCAATAGTAAGTATTTACAGCTTATCTATTGAGAATTCACTGAGCTAAGATTCTATTTTTCCCCGGTTCATCCTCCAAAGGGAGTTTCAGCAACGCGGCAGGTCCTACCCTGGTGCGTGGCAGCGCGGCGCGGCCTACCAGGATGTGCAGCAACGCGGCAGGTCCTACCCTGGTGCGTGGCAGCGCGGCAGACCCGGCCAAAGGGGGCGCAGCAGCGCGGCAGGCCACGTAAAAAGGGCACGCCTAAGCGTGCCCTGAAAAGTCTTAAATACCAGCCCGAAAGCTGTCAGCTTTATTTACGATTATTCTACTGTAATAGCTGTTACGTGAGGCTGTGCGCTCTCATACCAGTAAAGGAAACCTTCAATATCGATGGTATCGCCGATGTTAAGGCCTTCAACTGCAGTATAAACATCTGTGCCCTCGCCTGTAAGGTAAGACTCTACAGTAAATGTGTAGGTAACTCCGTCAAGTGAAGCATTGAAGTAAAGGTCTGCGTTGGAACCTGCCTCGCCTGAACCATCCCAGTTGTAAAGGAAAGCTGCCTCGTTGCCATCTGCATCTGTAGAAGCTTCAACTGTAAGGCCCTTAACGGTTACGAGCTTGTTCATCTCATCTGCAAGAGCATCTGTACCATAGATATCTGTAACATCCTCTGCCTCTGCAATGTACTCGCCCTCTTCGAACTCGAAGGTAGCATCTGTTATCTCGACCTCACCTGACCACTCTGATTTGTAACCTGTTACCTTGATCTTGGTACCGGGTACAAGCTTGGCTGCGTCATCCTCTGTGCAGGCCATATTGTAGATGAAGTAAGCGCCATCCTGATCTGCTGAGTATACTGTGATGGTATCATCCCACCATGACTGTGTAGCCTGAACATAGGTCTCTACTACAACCTCTGAATCAAGATCAGCTGCTGCATACTCTTCGTAGGTCATAACGCCCTCGCCCTTTACATCGGCCTGGGCATCCTCAGCATCAGCTACAACTTCAGCTTCAGCCTCTGCCTCATCTTCATCAGTCTCAAGTCCT
>R03__coassemble_643_pt1 | contig 18867 bp, 19 predicted proteins | sample R03__metabat2_low_PE_031 | metagenome-assembled genome bin R03
AGCCTGAGGAGATAATGCTGGGCAAATTTTTCTATGCCTATCTTGCTGAATCAGCCATGGAGTTTACGGTCTTTGCAGCCATGTTCATAGGATATTTTCTGGCCGCGGGAGGTAGTGGTCTGGGAATCCTAAGCGCTGTTTTGGGGGTATTTCTTGTACCCATGGTGCCTATGATCTATTGTGCGATCCTAGGCCTTTTAATGCTACTTTGTCTAAGAAAGATCAGAAGCAGTAAGATCTTTGACTATGTATCAAGTGTAATGGTTCTTGTATTTACGGCTCTGTTTCTCTATTCCTTCAGAGGAATGGGCGCTGTAAATGTGGACAATTACCTGGAATCCATAGGCAGTGGAAATAATTTTTTCACCAACACACTTAACAGGTTTTTCTTTACGGTTCCCATGTTGACGGGGGCCATGGAAGAGGGCAGCCTTGCAAAGCTTATGGTATATCTTTTGGAAAATGCGGCAGTGCTGGCGGTCTTTGTGCTCCTTGGCAAATTCACCTATCAGGAAGCCATGTATACGGTTGCCTCTCTGGGCAGCAAAAAGGGAAATTCCTATGCCACAGACAGGGCTTTTAAGAAAAGCAGTCCCTTTAAGGCCTGCTTTATAAAGGAAATAAAGGTCCTTTTGAGGGAGAGGGCCTATGCAAATAATACGGTTTACATAAATCTACTATGGCCCTGTCTGATCCTGGGTTATCTTCTTTACAACCGTTCTGAGGAAAATATCCTGACTTTGAGGGAAGTATTTGCTTACAGCGCAAATGGAGGAGGGCAGAGAGCCTATCTGGTATTCACGGTTACCATAGTTATGTTAACCTTCATAACCTCTGCCATGAATTCCCTGGCTTCCACGGCCTTTACCAGGGAGGGAAAACATCTGGAAATGCTCAAATACATCCCCGTTCCTTACAGAATACAGATAGCCGCCAAGGCGCTGGTAAGCTTTATCATAAGCTTCCCCTGTATGCTGGCCGCGGATATTATAATAGTTGCTTTCTTTGGTATAAATCCTCTCTGGATAATTTACCATGCCCTGGTCATAAGCATGTGCCTTATGGTGACCACGGCCATGGGCATGTATCTGGACAGCGCCCATCCCCATCTTGACTGGGATGATGAATACAGCGCTTTAAGGGGCAACTTAAACAGCTTTTATGACATGGCACTGGTGATGGTCGTGGCGCTTTTGGTCTGTGCCCTTCCCATACTTTTCAATCTTTTTTTCAAAATGGGGGGAATCGCAGCCCAGGTCTTTCTGACCGCTCTTCTTGCAATACTTTCGATCACGGCCCTTAAGGCCGGTTTTGATGGTACACTGCAGCATATGGAGGAAATGTAAATATATGGATCTGACAGGCGGAATAACCGAGATAAATGTACATAACATGAGGACCGAGGAGGCGATACGGAGCATTAAAAATGCCGTAAATAAGGCGGCCCCCAGTGTATACCGCATCAGGGTGATACACGGATATCACGGTGGGACAAGGATACGGGATGCCATAGATGATGAGTTCGCTTACGGCAGGGTGAACAGGGTAAAAAGAGTGGCCAGAGGCAGCAATCCGGGAATTACCGAACTGATTTTAAGGGAATATTAGACAAAAATTTGTGCGATTTTATGGTTGTATTTACTATATAAAGATGATAATATATCCAAATCGATGTAATGGTGACGTTTTGTTACCGGATTGATAAGGAGGATAATATGAAAAAATTTTTAGCTTTGGCACTTTCAGGTGCTATGATGCTGTCTCTTGTAGCTTGCGGAAGCACAGATGAGACTTCAGCTGAAACCACAGAGACTTCAGCCGAAACCACAGAGACTACTGAAGAGACAACAGATGCTGCAGACACAGAAGCAGCAGAGGGCGCAGCTCTTAACATTGCCATCATTTCCAGCCCTTCAGGCGTTGATGACGGTTCATTCAACTATGACAACTATCAGGGTATCCTTTCCTTCATAGAGGAGAATCCCGCTTCAACTGTTACAACAGTTCAGGAAGAGACAGGTGACAGCGAGGCCTGTACACAGATGGTTACAGACATTGCAGCAGATTATGATGTTGTTGTATGCTGCGGGTTCCAGTTTGCAGGTATTGGTGATATCGCAGGTGATTACCCTGACACAGATTTCATCCTTATTGACTCATGGCCTACAGTTGAGGGTACAGAGGTAGCACAGGATGCACCTCTTGACAATGTATATGCAGCATATTACGCAGAGCAGGAGTCAGGCTTCTATGCAGGTATGGCAGCAGCTTATGAGACCAAGACAGGCAAGGTTGCTTCTGTTCATGGTATTGCATATCCTTCAAATGTTAACTACCAGTACGGTTTTGAGTGCGGTGTTAAGTATGTCAACGAGACAGAGGGTACAGAGGTAGAGGTTGTTGAACTTCCTTCATATGCAGGTACAGATGTTACAGGTGCAGATGTAGGCGGCAACTATGTAGGCAGCTTCAATGATGAAGCAACCGGCAAGGTAATAGCTGAGGCTCTTATAGCTGAAGGCGTTGATATCATGTTCGTTGCAGCAGGCAACTCAGGTAATGGTGTATTTACAGCTGCAAAGGAAGCCAGCGATGTATATGTTATCGGTTGTGATGCTGACCAGTATGATGATGGTGCCAACGGTGATGCCAATGTAATCCTTACATCAGCTCTTAAGGTTATGCACCTTACAGTTTACAATCAGTTGAACAACATTGCTGATGGCAGCTTTGTTGGTGCAAATGAGACACTGAATGCAACAGGCGATTATACAGGCTATGTGAGCGAGAGCGGCAGAAACCAGCTTTCAGCTGACACAATTTCCAAGATTGATGCTGCTGTAGCAGGAGTAAAGGACGGTTCAATCGTTCCTGCAGCTAATTTCAACGGAATCACACCTGACAGCTTTACAGTAGAATAATTTATTTACACATTAAAAGGTAAATCTTGGGCACTGCGGGAGACTGCAGTGCCCTTTTTGTGTTATAATCTTTTTTAGCAATATTACTGCTTAGGATGGGTACAATATGGAAAATTATGATTATATTGTGGAAATGAAGCATATAACCAAAAGATTTCCGGGAATCGTGGCAAATTCCGATGTGAGCCTTCAGGTGAAAATAGGAGAGATATTTGCCTTTCTGGGAGAAATCGGTGCAGGCAAATCCACACTTATGAGTATGCTTTTCGGCATGTACAAGCCTGATGAAGGTGAGATTTATCTAAGGGGCGAGAAGGTTGACATTGATTCCCCCAGCAGGGCCAGTGAACTTAATATAGGAATGGTGCATCAGCATTTCAAGCTGGTGAGCAACTATACAGTAGCCCAGAACATTGTTATGGGCTCAGAACCCATGAAGAAACTGTGCGGTTTCATTCCCATAGTGGATATGGACAAGGCCAATGAGGAGATTGCGGCCCTGTCTGACAGATACGGACTTAAGGTGAATCCGACTGACATCATAGAGAATCTGAGTGTGTCCACCAGACAGCGTGTGGAGATACTCAAAATGCTTTACAGAGAGGCCGAAATTCTTATTTTCGATGAACCGACGGCTGTGCTGACGCCCCAGGAGATCGAATTTCTGTTAGATATCATCAGAGGCCTCAGGGACAGCGGCAAGACCATTATACTGATCACTCATAAGCTGGAGGAGATCAAGCAGATAGCAGACCGCTGCGCCATACTGAACAGGGGCAGGCTGGTAGCAGTATTAAATGTGGCTGATACCACAACAAAGGAAATGGCCGGGCTCATGGTGGGCAGAGAAGTATCCTTCAGTACAGAGCGCAAGAAGGCAGAGCCGGGCAGGCAGATACTTAAGGTGGAAAATCTCACTGTAAAGAATGCAGATGATTTTACTCTGGTTGATGATGTGTCCTTTGAGGTAAGAGCGGGAGAAATATTTGCCATTGCCGGAGTCGCAGGCAATGGACAGGTTGAGATAGCGGATGCGATCTATGGACTGCTGCCCACGGATAAGGGCCGTATCCTGCTGGATGGAGAGGACATCACCGGGGCTCAGATAAGGAAACGTATCGAGGCCGGAATTTCCTACATACCGGAGGACAGACAGGTCTATGGTACGGTCATGGATTTTGATCTTAAGAACAATCTGGCACTCAAGGGCTATTATACGGATAAATTCAGTAAAAAAATCAGTGCGGCAAGAAGAAATCTGGACCACAAAAAGGTGGCTGAGAATGCCACAAGGCTCGTAGATGAATATGACATACGAAGCGGACGTGGAATTGATACGATCGTGCGATCCATGTCGGGAGGCAACCAGCAGAAGGCCATTATAGCCAGAGAGATCGAGCTGGATTCAAAGCTGATGATATTTGTACAGCCCACAAGAGGACTGGACATAGGTGCCATAGAAAATATAAGACGTCAGATAGTGGAACAGAGGGACAAAGGAAAGGCTATCTTACTTATATCCCTGGAGCTGGATGAGATCATGGACATAGCTGACACCATTGGTGTTATTTATAATGGACGCATGCAGAAGATAGCTGCAGCGGAAAGCTACACCCGCAATCAGGTAGGAGAATTTATGATGGGTGTAAAGCATAAGGGAGGTGACAGGCATGAAGAATAGAAAAATCTCCTTAAGCTTTATTATTTCCCTGGCAGCTGTGCTGGTGGCCCTTATTGTTGGAGCTGTCATCATAGCACTCACCGGAAGCAACCCCTTTAAGGCCTATTACGCCCTGCTTCAGGGCTGCGGTCTTGCTCCCAAGAAATCCTATGGTGCAAGCTTTAATATGTTTACGGACTTCCTGAGTTATGTAAACTATTTTACTCCCATGATATTTGCTGCCCTTGCTGTGGCTGTGGCCCTTAAAGCGGGACTTTTCAATATCGGCGTGTCCGGACAGATGCTGGCAGCAGGCTTTACGGCTACGGTATTTATCGGCTACAGTGACATGAATGCCTTTATAGCCAAGCCCTTAGTGATACTTATAGGTGCACTTGTGGGTGGTGTGTGCGGTGCCATAGTGGGATATCTTAAATACAGATTCAATATAAATGAGGTCGTTTCCACCATAATGTTCAACTATATTTTCCAGTATGTGGACAGCTTCCTTATAAATACCTATTATGTGGATACCGTTACCAGACAGTCGAAGGCCATCAATCAGAGTGCCAGGCTTACACTTAAGGATACTCAGGTGGGCAACCTTAAAATGGATATACCCTTAGGCATTGTGCTTGCACTCATAGCAGTGGTATATGTCTGGTATCTTATGGAGAAGACTACATTAGGCTACGAGATCAAGGCAGTGGGAATGTCCAAGAGTGCAGCCAGGTATGCGGGTATCAGGGTAGGTAAGATCACGGTCTTATCCATGACCATATCCGGTGTGCTCGCCGGACTTGCAGGTGTTACTTATTATCTTGGATATCTGGGTTCCATACAGCCCAAGGTGCTGGTGGATACAGGCTATGATGCCATTGCCGTATCACTTCTTGGAAATAACAATCCCTTTGGCATCATTTTGTCCACAATGCTGGTATCGCTCATAGACAACGGCAGTGCTTATATGAAATCCCAGGCAGGGGTTGAAGCTGAAATAGCCAGTGTCATTACCGGTATCATACTGATATTCTCCGCAAGCAATGCATTTATTACCTATGTCATAAAGAACAGGCAGGCTGCTAAGGAGCTTAAGGCTAAAGAAAAGACTACAAAGGAGGAATCATAAATGGAATCGATATTTATAGATGGTTTATCCTTTACACTGCCGCTTTTTATAATGGCCATAGGCGGTATATATTGTGAAAGAAGCGGTGTGACCATGCTGGCGGTTGAGGGTCTTCAGGGCTTCGGAGCCTTTACGGGGGCACTGGTGGCCTATGTGCTTCAGCTGTCACTTGGAGGAAATTCACAGCTGCCCTTTTATGTGGCAATGCTGTGTGCGGCAGCAGGGGGAGCGCTCTTTTCCCTTATACATGCCCTGCTCTGTCTTAAATTCAGAGCCAACCAGGTCATAAGCGGCGTGGTGGTAAATATACTGGCCATGGCATTGACCGGTTATCTTACCAAGATAATCAACAAACTTGCCTTTAATGCCACCTCGGATAAATTTGTTCTGACAGTGTGCAACCGCTATACGATTCCGGGTCTGTCGTCCATTCCCGTGATCGGAGCACTTTTCAAAAATATGTATGCCTTTGAGTATATAATAGTAATTGTGGCTACACTTTGCTGGTTTATACTTTATAAGACACGTTTTGGCATGCATTTAAGGGCCTGCGGGGACAACCCTCACGCAGTGGATGCGGCAGGCGGACATGTTTTAAGCATAAGACTTAGGGCCATTATCATCTGCGGAGCCTTATCGGGAGTGGGAGGCATGTGCTTTGCCTATTCCATTTCGGCTAATTTCTCTTCGGGCATATATGTGGGCTACGGTTATCTGGCCATAGCGGCTCTTATCTTCGGCAACTGGAAGATCATGCCTACTCTGGCTGCCTGCCTGATATTCGGCTTTGCCAGATCCGGCGGCTACCGCCTGGTGCAGATACTTGAACTGCCCAGCAGCTACCAGGATCTGATCATGATACTGCCCTATGTGCTTACATTGCTTCTGCTCATATTCTTCTCCAAGCATAATGGTTCGCCTAAGGCTTTGGGTGTGGTATATGATAAGGGTGCAAGATGATATTGAGGGGTTAAATATGGACATTGAATTTGAAAGAGATCAGGAGAATCTTACAGCCAGAGTAACAGGAGAGGTCAATTCAAAGACAGCTCCGGACATGCTTGAAAGGCTGGAAAATGAGATTAAAGAGGCCCAGACACTTCTGATAGATCTGTCGGGTGTGGAATATATGTCTTCAGCCGGCTTTCGAAATCTGTTAAAGCTGCATCGCAAGATGAAGGAGCGTTCGGGCATGAGCCTTACAGGAGTCACAGGGGAAGTGCTTTCGGCCCTGAAGGTGACAGGACTGGCCAGGATATTCGGCGTGGAATAAAAGTGAAGACTAAGGAAATAATCTTGCAATTTCTGGAAGAGAACAGAGGAAGTTTTGTGTCGGGGCAGGATATTGCCAATGAGACCTACCTTACCAGGGCGGCAGTCTGGAAGGCTATAAATGCTTTAAGAACTCAGGGCTATGACATTGAGGCGGTGACCAATCGGGGCTACAGATTGGCCGGGCTTGTGGATGAACTGGATGCGGATATCATTCGGGCAGCTCTTGATAGCATGAGCTTTGAGGGCAGGCTTGTATGCCTTGACAGCGTTGATTCTACCAACAGCTATTGTGAAAAATGGGCTGTGGAAACAATGGAGGAACTGGTAGTCTTAGCAGAAGAACAGACTGCCGGACGTGGACGAAGGGGCAGAAACTTTTACTCGCCTAAGGGCAGCGGCCTGTATATGAGCCTTCTGCTTAAACCGGACAAAACGGACATTTCCACCAGTGGAATTACTGCAGTAGCGGCTGTGGCCGTGGCTGATGCCATAGATGAAACTGTATATGCAGGCACCGATACAAGCCGCATAAAATGGGTCAATGATATCTTTGTGGATGACAAAAAGGTGTGTGGGATATTGTGCGAGGCGCATTTCTCACTGGAGGATGAGGCAGATGACCACCTGATAATCGGGATAGGCATCAATGTCTATGAACCCATGAACATGCCGGCTGAAATCTCGCATATAGCAGGGGGACTTTTAAAGGCCTGCGGACCTGAAAACACAGGCTTAAGAAGCAGACTTGCCTGCAAAATCCTTGAAAATCTTTTTACATATCTTAAGGCTGACCGTCAAAAGATCCTTAAAACATATCGTGACAAATCCATGCTTATGGGAAATTTTGTAAGGATTGATGATTACGGAAGCAAAAGGGCAGCCTCCCGCTATGCCAAAGCAGTGGGCATCGATGATAATTTTCACCTTCTTGTTGAATATGAGAACGGAAGTACTGATGAGCTGAGCAGCGGCGAAGTCAGTGTAGTCAGATATTAAACGCACCGCAATAAGCGGTGCGTTTTGAGAATCAGTGACGGTTGCCCTTTATGATGGGACTTAAGGGCTTGTAGATAAAGAGTGTGATCACTGAGTTTGCGGCGCCCTTAAGCAGATTAAGGGGTGCAACAGCGAAGCACACAAAGGTGGTCACATCAGTGATGTGGCTGTTTACTGCGGTTCCCATACCTATGATGCTGTCCATATCCATGCCGAACATGGCTGCGAAGGTAGGGAGCAGATAGATACCATTGAAGGCAGAACCCACAATGGTTATGAGTATGGTACCTACAATGCAGGAGATCAGGGCGTTCACCTTGGTCTTCTTCATTCTGTAGATAATGGAAGCGGGAAGCACGAAGCTTGCTCCGATAACGAAATTGGCCAGTTCTCCCACAAAAGCGGTGCTGGTTCCCTTGATCAGTGTCTTAAGCAGCACCTTTAAAAATTCGATCATTACACCGGCCACGGGGCCGAAGGCAAATCCGCCTATCAGTGCAGGAAGCTCGGAAAAATCCAGTTTGTAGATTCCGGGAGGTGCAAAGGGAACGGTGAACTCAAAGAGGAAGAGTATGGTGGCTATGGCCGAGAACATACCTATCACAGCAATGGTTCGGGTATTCAGGATCCTTTCGGTGTCGCCGTTTTTCTTTTTGGCGATCTTCTCAAATACGTATGCAACTAAAAAAAACAGGAAAACAATGCCGGCGAATTCCAGCGCGAAGACAGCATGCTCTGCTATCTGGGTAAAAAAATTACTCATAATATGCTCCTTTCTCTCATCCGGACTATACCGTCGGTTCCGGAATCACACCGGATCAGCCACATGTAGTGGGTTGCGGACTATACCGCCGGTAGGGAATCTCACCCTGCCTTGAAAGTAATTTTGTCGAGGACTATATTAAAGCCCTGCTTTACTCGTGTCAAGAAAAAAATAATTTCCCACACTTTTTCACATAATGTTGATAAATACGATTTCACACTTTTTTAATATTTATTTCATTGAATGAAAATACAATATGTAGTATTATTTGCAAGACTGAATTACTATTTGTTGAAGGACAGGGTGATCAATATGGCTGATGAAAATGTAAATAACACTCCTAAGGATGCAAAAGTAACGGAGACAAATGCAGCTGCTGATGCTGCAATGGATCCGGTTACAGACAAGGCTTCTGAGGAAAAAAAGAAAAAGAAGACCGGGAATAAAAAGCAGAGTAAGAAAAAGAAGCCGGATCTTAATGAACCGGCAGCAAAAAAGAAGCTGATAAAGCGCATTGTGCTGCTCATATTGCTCATTCTCTTTATCATATATGTGGTATCCTGCACCATGAAAACCAAGGATGCCCTGCAGTCTGTCATGAATTCCGACAGTAAGGAGGTACTGGAGGAAAGAGACCTTAAGAATACCATTTCGGCTACGGGCAAGGTGGTGAGCAAGGAGACCAGAAGCTACAGCAGCACCGTGACAGGTGTGGAGATAGAACAGCTGAATGTGGCCCTGGGTGACAGCGTATCTGCCGGAGATATCCTGGCAGTGCTGGATGACAGTGACCTGAAAGAAAATCTTGATGATGCCCAGGTAAGCAGAAATGCAGCGGCAGGCTCCAGCTCCATAAGTGTGGAATCCGCAAACCGTACCCTGGCCAATGCAAAGGAGACCCAGGCTGTGGACCAGACCAGGGCGGACCAGAAGATAAGCGATGCGATCGCAGATTATAATGATGCAAATGCCGAACTCAAGGATGCCATAGATGCCATGGAGACGGCTCAGAGTAATTATGATTCTGCCAGCAGCAATGTGGACAGTGCAAAGGCTGCCAGGGATGCTGCCCAGGCAGCTGCCGCGGAAGCGGAAAGCAGGATGGCTGCTGTTTCCAATGAATTTATTGCCGTAAGGGACAGCATGGTAGTCAGACTTTCGGATTATGCTGCCTATGACAGTACGGCTTCGGATGCGGGCAAGGACAAATTTAATCTGACTGCTCTGCAGAATGCCACCATCGGTTCGGCGTCCATGCTCAGCAGCAGTTCAATCTATACAGGCTCCAACACTGATATTTCAAGTAAGATAGACAGCGGCTGGGGAGACTTAAACGGACTCAGTAAGTTAAAGGAACTTGAGACCCAGTATAATGGCTATCTGGCAACCTATGATGCCCAGCTGACAGCTGAGGCCAATGCCGAGACAGCCTACAGCCTGGCACAGGCCCAGTATGAGACAGCCAAGGCTGCAAAGACCTCGGCGGAGAGCACCTACAAATCCCTGGATAAGGCTGCTGATTCAGCAGGCGATGCGGTGACCAGTGCAAAGCAGAATAAAGAAGACGTGACCCGCTCGGACAATATGTCCGTGGCAAGCAGCACTGATTCTGTGAAAAATGCCAATCTTAATGCAAGTACGGCAACCTTAAGCTCTGACAGCAATATTCGCAACCTGGAGGAGCAGATTGACGACTGTGTGATCACCTCCAGTATCTCAGGTATAGTTACAGCCATATCCGGCCAGCAGGGAGACACCTACAGCGGTGGAGTGCTCATTACGGTGGAGGATACCTCCAGCTATGAGATAGAGACTCAGATAGATGAGTTTGACATACCCAAGATCAGGGTTGGACAGAAGGTTGTGGTCAAGACCAATGGAACCGGTGATGAGACCTTGGAGGGCGAGGTATCTGCCATTGCGCCCAGAGCAACTACCACTACGGCGGCCTCAGGCTCCAGCTCCTCAAGCGTTACCTACAAGGTTACCATCAAGCTGCTCACTCCCAATGATGACATCAAGCTGGATATGACGGCCAAGTTGAGCATCATTACAGAGGAGGCAGATGGAGTGCTGGCTTCAAGCTACGATGCCATACAGACAGATGAGGACGGCAACAGCTTTGTATATGTACTTGAGGATCCCGATTATATAACTTACAGTGAGCTGCTGGCTGATACCAGTCTTTCCAAGCAGTACGCTTCCCAGGGCGAAGTACAGACCAAAAAGGTATACATTACACAGGGACTTGAAAGCGATTTCTATGTACAGCTCATAAGCGATGAGCTTTCACCCGGAGATACCCTGTATCTTCCCAGCAACGGTGAATATTCAGACCTTGAGTCCTACTTAACTGCAACAGGTTCTACGGGAGGCATGTAATATGAGTGAAAATGCCAACGAATTTGAAGAAGATGTGGAAATAGTGGAACCCCTTGGACGCAAGCCTGTTATAGAACTGTCCGGAATAACCAAGAATTATTTCATTGGTTCTCCCAATGAGCTTAAGGTGCTCAAGGGAATAGACCTTAAGGTGTATGACGGAGAATTTGTGGCTGTTGTGGGACAGTCAGGCTCCGGCAAATCCACACTGATGAATATAATAGGAGCATTGGACAAGCCCACCACGGGCAGCTATACACTGGATGGAGTGGACGTTATAGCTGCCAGGGATGACCGCCTTTCGGCTATCAGAAATAAGAAGATAGGCTTTGTATTCCAGACCTACAATCTTATAGCCAAGACCAATGCCTTAAGAAATGTGGAAATGCCCATGCTGTATGCAGGTATCAGCGGCAGACAGCGTACCCAGAGGGCACAGATGCTGCTCGAAATGGTAGGGATGGAAGACAGGATGAAGCATTTGCCCGAGGAGCTTTCCGGAGGACAGAAGCAGCGTGTTGCCATAGCCAGGGCCATGGCAAATGACCCTGCCATCATATTGGCTGATGAACCTACGGGAGCTCTGGATAGTGAGACCGGCCGACTGGTAATGGACATATTTCACAAGCTGCATAAGGAACAGGGAAAGACGATCGTACTGATCACCCATTCACCGGAACTGGCTGAAGAAACCGAAAGACTTATAACCATAAAGGATGGCATGATCACGGGAGAAAGGAAGGGCAGAGGAAAATGATGATGTTTGTGGAAAATTTCCGACTGGCTCTTTTTTCCATAAGGGCCAATAAAATGAGGGCCCTGCTTACCATGCTGGGAATAATCATAGGTATAGCCTCGGTCATTGCGATCATGACCGTGGGTGACTCTTTGACTGAATCTCTTACCAGTTCACTCTCCGAACTGGGTGCTGATAATATCTACGTAAGCGTGGATTATCGTAAACAGGTTGGGGATATGGACCTTCTGACCATGGATGATGATTCCTATGACGAGTGGGTCAAGACCTCCACTCCCAAGGAAGAGGACTATATTACGACTCAGATGATAGAGGATTATGCGGAGTATATGGGCGACCGTATCAAGGCCATAAGTGTGTCCCGTTCCGTGGGAAGCGGACAGGGCGTGGATGGTGCGCTCTATGCCAATGTAAGCGTGGAGGGAGTCAGCCTTGGAGCCCTGCTTACGGACAATGTCAGCCTGCTTAAGGGCAGATATTTTTCGGAAAAGGAGACGGCTGCGGGTTCCAATGTAGCCATAGTTTCCGACAAGCTTGTAAATAATCTTTTCAAGGGTGACAATGATGCGGCTCTGGGTCAGACTGTTACTGTAGAAGTGGGAGACAAGACCTATACCTTTACAATCGTGGGTATATATGAATATACGGAGAGCTCGATCATGAGCCTGCTTGACATGGGCACCTCGGATAAGGATATAAGCACGAGCCTGTACATTCCCATAAGGACCGCCAATAATATTACCCATTCGGAGACCTATAATTATTTTGAGATCATGACTGCTTCAACTGAGACTGAAGAGGAATTCATGGCGGACACCGATAAATATTTTGAAAAGATCTATGAACGCAATGAAAAATTTGTGGCCAAATCCCAGAGCAATACAGATGCACTTTCAAGTATCACCAGCCTGATGGATACGCTGACCATAGGCATTTCAGTCATAGCCGGGATAGCCCTGCTGGTAGGCGGTATCGGTGTAATGAATATCATGCTGGTTTCCATTACTGAAAGGACCAGGGAAATCGGTACGCGTAAGGCCCTGGGAGCTCCCAACAGCTCCATAAGACTCCAATTCATCATTGAGTCTGTGGTAATGTGCCTGTTAGGTGGCATCATAGGTATTGCCCTAGGCTGCGCAGGTGGTATGGCAGCAGCCCATTTTATGGGAACTGTGGTCAAACCCTCAGTAAGGGCTATAATCATCTCCATTACCTTCTCTATGGCCATTGGTATCTTCTTCGGATACTACCCGGCCAATAAGGCTGCAAAGATGGATCCCATAGAGGCTTTGAGATACGAATAGGGTGCCTGAAGATAAAAACCCTTCAAAGATATTCTTTGAAGGGCTTTTTTGTGATATAATCAATAGTTGGGTATATTTGTCTGAAAGGAAAAAGCATGGAATTAAAGCTTGTTTGCAATATGACAGCCTCAGCGCTGTATGATTACAATATGCACTATACATATACGGGAGCCCAGGGGCTTATAGGGACCACAGTGGTTGCACTGCTCCTCATAGGCTATGGCATGAATACGGATTATATTGCCCTGCTGGCAGCAGGACTGGTGATAATATTGTATCTTCCCATCACCTTATTTGTAAATTCCCGTAAGCAGATGGCGGCCAATCCGGCCTTTAAACAGCCCATGTATTACACTCTCAATGATGAGGGCGTGACAGTATCGGTGATGGATGAAGAGGTTACCCTGCAGTGGGAACAGGTGTACAAGGCTTATTCTACCAATCAGAGCATTGTTATTGCCACAGGCAAGGCCAATGCCTGGATATTCCCCAAAAAAGATCTGGGAGAGGATAAGGCAGCCCTTATTGAGATGATCTCTACCCATGTACCACCACAGAAGATTAGGATCAAACAGTAATGCTATACGAATCATTTAAGGAATCAGATACCTATGAATTGGGCAAAAGGCTGGGATCAGAGGCTACGCCGGGAGCTGTGTTTACCCTTGTGGGAGACCTGGGCGTGGGCAAGACCGTATTTACCCAGGGCTTTGCAGCAGGACTTAATATAGATGACAATGTATGCTCCCCGACCTTTACCATACTGCAGGTATATGATGAGGGAAGACTTCCACTCTATCATTTTGATGTATACCGCATTGGTGACATCAGCGAAATGGATGAGATCGGATATGAAGAATATGTATACGGTGAGGGCGTAAGCCTTATAGAATGGGCCAATCTCATAGAAGAGATACTGCCCGAACATTATACGGAAGTAGTAATATCAAAGGATTTGGACAAGGGCTTTGATTACAGAAGCATTGAAGTGAATAATATATGAAAATACTGGGAATAGACTCCTCTGGTCTTGTGGCAAGCGTAGCCCTGATAGAGGATGAGATACTGAAAGCCGAATATACGGTCAACAACAAAAAGACGCACAGCACCACACTGCTCCCCATGCTGGATGAGATTTCCAAAATGTTGGAGGAAGATTTGAGTGATGTGGATGCCATAGCTGTAGCCTGTGGACCGGGTTCCTTTACGGGACTCAGGATAGGTTCAGCCTGCGCAAAGGGACTGGCTCAGGCCTTTAACAGGCCCATAGTTCCCGTACCCACACTGGACGCACTGGCTTATAACATGTGGGGTTATAAGGGGTACATTTGTCCGCTTATGGATGCAAGGCGCAATCAGACCTACACCGGACTCTATTATTTTGAACAGGCAGGGAATGGGATGACCCTTAAAACAGTTCTTGAACAGTGCGCCGTACCCATTGAGGAGATTTTGGACAAGGTAAATGAACTTTGTGAAAATGTTGTATTTTTGGGGGACGGAGTCCCTGTATTTAAAGAACAGATAGAGGATTTGGTCAGGATTCCCTACAGTTTTGCACCGCCTGCGATGAACAGACAGAAGGCATCCGGCGTGGCAAGCCTTGGAGCAGAGCTTTTCTCTTTGGGAATCACTCAAAGCGCAGCCCAGCATGCGCCTGTATATTTAAGACTGTCCCAGGCGGAACGGGAGAGAATGGAGCAGGCAAATGCTGATTCGTAGGATGGAACTTAAGGACGTGGACCGTATCAGCGAATTGGAGGCGGTTGCCTTCAGTATGCCCTGGCACAAAGAATCCTTTATAGAAATGATAGAAAATCCCGACGCCATTTATGTGGTGGCCCTGGTGGACGATATACCTGTAGGAGTATGCGGAATCCGCAGCATTGTGGGAGAAGGAGATATCAGCAATGTGGTGGTGGATCCGGATTTCAGAAGAAGGGGAATCGCAAAGGCCATGCTTGAAAAAGCCATGGAGATAGGCCAAAGGGATTATGGCATAGGTGCTTTTACCCTTGAGGTGAGGGTAAGCAACCAGGCTGCCATAGGCTTATATGAAGGCCTGGGTTTTAAAGGCGAGGGCATACGCCCGGGCTTTTATGACCTGCCAGATGAAGATGCACTGATTATGTGGAGAAGAATAGATGCTTGAAATATGTTTGCTTGGAACAGGCGGGATGATGCCCCTGCCCCATAGATATTTAACTTCCATGATGGCCAGATACAACGGCAGCAGCCTGCTTATTGATTGTGGCGAAGGCACCCAGATGGCCTTAAGAGAGGTCGGCTGGAGCCCCAATCCCATTGACGTGATCTGCTTTACCCATTTCCATGCAGATCATATCAGCGGTCTTCCGGGAATGCTGCTCAATATGGGCAATGCGGACAGGGTAAAGCCTCTGACTATTATCGGACCGAAGGGAGTCGCAAATGTTGTGGAATCCCTGAGGGTCATTGCAAGGGAATTGCCTTTTGAGATTGATTATAAAGAAATAACACAGAAGGAAGAATGTTTTGAAATGAACGGCTACAGGCTCAGGGCTTTCAGGGTCAATCATAACGTGACCTGCTACGGCTACAGTCTGGAGATTGACAGAGCCGGCAAATTCGATCCCGAAAAGGCCAGGGATAACAACATTGAAATGCAGTACTGGTCAAGGCTGCAAAAGGGAGAAGACATAGAATTGCCTGACCGGACGCTTACACAGGATATGATCCTGGGACCGGCCAGAAAAGGCCTTAAGGTCACCTATGTTACGGATACCCGTCCCTGTGACAGCATAGTAAAAAATGCTGCCGGGTCGGACCTGTTCATATGCGAAGGCATGTACGGCGAGCCCGATATGATCGGCAAGGCCAGGGAGCATAAGCATATGACCTTTTATGAGGCAGCTGCTCTGGCAAAAGAGGCCGGGGTCGGACAGATGTGGCTTACGCATTACAGCCCATCGCTTCCCAAACCGTCCATATATACAGATGAGGTAAGAAAAATATTTGCAGATACCCATGTGGCCAGGGATGGCAGAATGGTCGATCTTAATTTTGAAGATTAAAAACAAATTTATTCCTAAGGAAAGGAGGTAACAGGATGAAAAAGGGCACTTTGAATTTTAAAAGCATGATAATGATAGTTATCATGGTTCTTCTGGTCCTCTCCTATTACTATTACCTTTCCAATAAGAATAATGACACCAAGGAAGAAGAAGATATAAGTATATCCGCAGCTCAGGAGATACTGCTTAAGGATTATGAACGCAGTTATCCCCCTACCCCAAAGGAGGTGCTCAAGGATTATCTGGAGATCACCAAGGTGCTGCACAATGATGAGCTGACAGATGAGGAAATAAGCGAGCTGGCAGATAAGATAAAGACTCTTTATGACGAGGAATTCATTGCCAATAAAACCGATGAAAATTATCTGACTGACCTTAAGAGTGAAATAGCGACCTTCAGGGATAATGATTATTCCATAACCAACTATTACACCTCGGCCAGCACGGATGTTGAATATTATTCCATGGATGGCTATGATTTTGCCCGGCTTTTTGCTACCTATTCCATAAGGGCGGGCAAGGAACTGCAGACTACCCAGAGCGCTTTTCTGCTGCGCAGGGACGGGGATGGACACTGGAAGATCTATGGCTGGATGCCGGCAGAGAATCTGGAGGGAAATGATGAGTGATATATTGATACTTGCAATTGAATCTTCCTGCGATGAGACGGCAGCAGCTGTTGTGAAGAACGGAAGAGAGGTACTTTCCAATGTGATATCCTCCCAGATAGCTCTTCATACCCTTTACGGGGGAGTGGTCCCCGAGATAGCCAGCAGAAAGCATATCGAGAAGATAGATCAGGTCGTAACCCAGGCACTTGGCGAGGCCAAGGTTACCTGGGATGATATAGATGCCATTGCAGTCACCTACGGGCCGGGCCTGGTAGGCGCTCTTTTAGTGGGAGTATCCTATGCCAAGTCTCTGGCCTGGGCTCTTAAAAAGCCTCTGGTGGGAGTACACCATATAGAGGGACATATCAGCGCAAATTATATAGATAATAAGGAACTTGAGCCACCCTTTATGTGTCTGGTGGTTTCGGGCGGCCATTCCCATCTGGTCAAGGTGGCGGATTACGGAGTCTATGAAATATTAGGCAGGACCAGGGATGATGCAGCAGGAGAGGCCTTTGACAAGGTGGCAAGAGCCATAGGCCTGGGCTATCCGGGAGGCCCCAAGATAGACAAGGTGTCTAATGAGGGCAATCCCCATGCCTACGAATTCCCCAGGGCCAAGGTCGTGGACAGCGAATATGATTTCTCCTTCAGCGGACTCAAGTCGGCTGTGCTGAATACCTTAAACGGTCTGCAGATGAAGGGAGAGGACTACGTGCAGGCGGATATAGCTGCATCCTTCCAGCAGGCTGTGGTGGATGTACTGGTAGGTCATTCCATGCATGCGCTGGATGAATTCGGATTTGATAAATTTGCCATAGCAGGAGGAGTAGCCTCCAATACCCATTTGCGTCAGGCCTTTGAGGAAGCCTGCAGGGAAAGAAACATATCATTTTACAGACCATCACCGATATTATGTACCGATAATGCAGCTATGATCGGGGCTGCAGGGTACTATGAATATATAAAAGGAACCCGCAGTGGATGGGACCTGAATGCTGTCCCCAACCTGCGGCTGGGTGAAAGATGATGAAAACTGCAGCGATTGTACTGGCGGCCGGCAGCGGCAGCCGCATGGGCTCTCAGATCAAGAAACAGTATATGGAGCTGGGGGGCAAACCGGTGGTGTATTATGCGCTTAAGGCCTTTGAAGACAGCTTTATTGACGAGATAGTGCTTGTATGCTCCAAAGAGGATACTGAGTACTGCCGCAGTCATATTGTGGCTGAGTACGGATTTAAGAAGGTCAAGTGTGTAGAACACGGTGGACCACAAATCAATAAAAAAAATGGTAATGGCCTGAAGGCTCTGACAGACTGCGATTATGTCTACATACATGATGGAGCAAGACCTTTCCTGGATCAGGAAGTGCTTAACAAGCTTAAGGCTGAGGTGGAAGAGCATCAGGCAGTGGTGACGGCTGTTCCCAGCAAGGACACGGTCAAGATAATAGACAAGGATGGCTTTGTCATAAGCACTCCCAGCAGGAAAACCGTTTGGTGTGTACAGACTCCCCAGGTTTTTTCATATCGACTGATAAGAGATGCCTACGAAAGAATGGAGGGCAGGGCACAGAATGTGGAGATACTTGGACTGTCTGTTACGGATGATGCCATGATCATAGAATATTTTACGGACAAAAGAGTCAAACTGGTAATGGGCTCCTATTCCAATATGAAGATAACCACTCCCGAGGACATGCTTATTGCGGAAAGCCTGTTAAAAAAGAGGGCTGAAGAGCAAAATTAAAAAATTAAAAATTGGGTGTTGACACACCTGATATGTTTTGTTAAAATACATCTTGCGTCTGAGTTAGAGCAAGACGAATGCAGAGGTATCGAAGAGGTCATAACGAGGCGGTCTTGAAAACCGTTTGTCGGCAACGGCACGTGGGTTCGAATCCCACCCTCTGCGTTTTACGTAGCTTCGGCTACGTATTATTTTGCCTTTATGGCAAATGTACTTTGACAAATAAACAGCAATGCAACCCTGAAAGATTCTTAAAAAAAGGCTAAG
>R03__coassemble_657_pt1 | contig 18641 bp, 17 predicted proteins | sample R03__metabat2_low_PE_031 | metagenome-assembled genome bin R03
TGGCAAAGGGCGGCAAGTATGCCGAGCTGTACAACAGTCAGTTCACTATGGCATCGTAAACAGTAGATACAGTAGGAAAAACATTAAAAGGGAACGCTTAAGCTTGTGTAAGAGCGTTCCCCTTTTTAAATTTGGACAGCATGTTTTATTTTTACAGGTTTTATGGTAAAGTAATTTGGATTGTGAAATTACCCCTCTTCAGGGATTGATAAAGGAGAAATACCATGAAACTAGGAATCGTCGGTCTGCCCAATGTGGGCAAGAGTACATTGTTCAATGCCATAACGGGAACTGCAAATGCGCAGGCAGCCAATTATCCCTTCTGCACCATTGAACCCAATACGGGTATAGTGGCAGTGCCGGATGACAGGCTTGATAAGCTGTGCGAGATATGGGAGCCCGATAAGAAGACACCTGCGGTGGTTGAATTTGTGGACATAGCCGGACTGGTCAAGGGTGCCAGCAAGGGCGCCGGACTGGGCAATAAATTCCTGGGCCACATAAGAGAGTGCGAGGCCATTATCCATGTGGTAAGATGCTTTGACAATGACAATATCACCCATGTGGTGGAGGATGCCACCAAGCCGGTGCCTGTGGACCCCAAGGGCGATATGGAATGTATAGACCTGGAACTGATAATGTCAGACCTTGAAATGGCCCAGAACCGTCTGGCAAAGGCCGAAAAGGCAGCCAAGACCGGCAACAAGGACGCAAAGGCAGAGGTCCAATGGGTATCGAAGCTTATCGACCATCTGGGCGAGGGCAAGAGCGCCAGAACCTTTGAATTTGATGAGGAAGATGAAAATGTACAGGCAGCCTTAAAGGAAATGGGACTGCTGTCAATGAAGCCCATCATCTACGCCTGCAATATGGACGATGACGGAGTGGCTGATCCTTCAAATAACAAATATTACAAGATAGTAAAGGACAGGGCTGATGCAGAGGGCGCAGAGGTGATTGCCATATGTGCCAAGACGGAGGAAGAACTGGCTGATCTGGATGAAGAGGAGAAGGCTCTGTTTATGGAAGACTTAGGCATACAGGAGTCGGGTCTTAACAGACTTATTAAGGCGAGCTATTCCCTGTTGGGACTTATATCTTTCCTGACGGATGGCAAGAAGGAGTGCAGGGCCTGGACCATAAAGAGGGGCACAAAGGCTCCCCAGGCGGCAGGCAAGATCCATTCGGATTTTGAAAAGGGCTTTATAAGAGCTCAGGTATGCGCCTTCGATACACTTATGGAGTGCGGAGGAAAGATGGCTGAGGTAAAGGCCAGAGGACAGTACAGGTCCGAGGGCAAGGAATATGTGGTACAGGATGGAGACATCATAGAATTCTTATTTAACGTTTAATGGAAAAATTATGCAGAGGATGCTTAGGCATCCTCTTTTTTTATGCAAAAAAAGCGCAGAAAAATATAAACGCACTAGATATAGTACTTGAAGAATGACAAAAACACAACATGTGGAGCGCGCGGAAATGCCTGCTGTAAAATCTCGAAAAATGGCTTAAATAAGCCATTTCTTGGCAAAAAAGGGTTGAAATATGTGTAAAAAAAGTATAAAATGGTGACATGTGGAGAGAAGTGGTGGCATAGTGTCACAAAGTGGTGAATTTTATGTTCATGGGAGAGTACAATCACACAATTGATCCAAAAGGGCGAGTGATCGTACCGGCCAAGTTCAGGGATGCACTGGGCGAGAACTTTGTGGTAACAAGAGGCCTGGATGGCTGCCTTTTCGTATATGACAATACGGAATGGAACAATTTCGAAGAGAAATTAAAGACACTGCCCCTCACCAATAAGGATGCAAGAAACTTTGTCAGATTTTTCCTATCAAGCTCTGACACGGTAGAGATAGACAAGCAGGGAAGGATCAATCTTCCTTCCAAACTCATAGAATATGCGGGCTTGAGCAAGGACGTGGTACTGGTAGGCGTAGGCAGCAGAGTTGAGATCTGGAGCAGAGAGCGCTGGGAGGGCATGGATACCTTTGAGGATATGGATGCGGTAGCAGAGCACATGGCAGAGCTCGGATTTGGAATATAGGATGGAATTCAATCATTATTCGGTACTACTTAAAGAGACCATAGATGGATTAAACATAAAGCCCGACGGAGTCTACGCTGATGGAACCCTGGGAGGCGGAGGACATTCCTACGAGATAGCGAGCAGGCTTTCCAAAGAAGGAAAGCTCATAGGCATAGATCAGGACGAGGCGGCTATAGAGGCTGCAGGAGCCAGACTTAAAGACTTTGAAAACGTCACCATAGTCAGAAGCAATTACGAAAAGATGCCTGAGGTGGTAAGAGACCTTGGAATCGATGGATTAGATGGAATCGTCCTTGACCTGGGAGTCAGCTCCTACCAGTTGGACACAGCTGAGAGAGGCTTTTCCTACAAGACCGACACCGCGCTTGATATGAGGATGGACAGGCGCCAGAGCCTGACGGCCAGAGACATAGTAAACGGTTATTCACAGAGGGAACTCTTCAGGATAATAAAGGATTACGGAGAAGAGGATTTCGCTCAGAACATAGCAAAGCACATAGTGCTTGCCAGGGAAGAAAAACCTATTGAGACGACTTATGAATTAAACGAGATCATAAAAGCCTCTATCCCGGCCAAGCTTAGGACAAACGGCCACCCCTCCAAGAAAACCTTTCAGGCGATCAGGATAGAGTGCAACAGGGAACTGGATGTGCTGAGAGATTCCCTGGATGCCATGATCGAACTGCTCAATCCGGGAGGAAGGCTCTGTATAATAACCTTTCATTCTCTGGAGGACAGAATAGTAAAATCGGCCTTTAAGAAAAACGAGAATCCATGCACCTGCCCGCCGAATTTTCCGGTATGCACCTGCGGCAAGGTACCTCTTGGCAGGGCTGTAAATAAGAAACCAATCCTTCCCGGCGCTGAAGAGTTGGAAGCAAATTCAAGAAGCAAAAGCGCCAAATTAAGAATATTTGAAAAGAAGTAAAGGGGAAGTTGACAAATGGCAACAAGTCAGGGAAGACGTAAGGTCAATCATAAAACGGGGAGAACTTATCAGTATATCAACGGAAGTGCAGTAAGCAGCGAAGAAACCGTACGCCGCATGCAGCAGCCCAGGGTGGTGGTTGATGAGAGAGTAAGACGAAACAGAGCGAGAGCAAACAGGATGGGTCTCAAGGATATCCTGCTCTTAAGCGCAGCCAGCGTTATGGTAGTCCTTATGCTGATCAGCTATCTGCAGATGCAGTCAGAACTTACCATTACAACAAAAAGAGTAGCCAGTTTAGAGAACCAGCTTAATACTCTCAAGCTTGAAAATGACGAGGAACTCAATCGTATAGAATCAAGCATAAATCTTGAAGAAATTAAAAATATTGCAGTAGAAGAATTGGGAATGACCTATGCAAAATCGGGACAAGTTGTTACAATATCTGATGAGGGAAGTGATTATGTAAGGCAGATGAAGGACCTTCCCACGGATTAGGAGCATTTTGTTTTGGCAAAGGAAAAACAGACAAAGAACAAACCCAGAAGACTGAAGCGCATTCGGGTGGATTCCGGGTTAAATAAAGATATGCAGGAGAAGCTGGTGATGCTGTTTATAGCGGTATTACTGGCTTTTGCTGGGTTAAGCATCAAGCTCATAAGCATTACAAAGGACAATGGCGAGCAGTACAAGAAGCAGGTCTTGAGCCAGCAGCAGTATGACTCCACCACCATACCCTACAAAAGAGGAGATATCCTGGATGCCAATGGCAATCAGCTGGCAACCTCCGAAAAGGTATATAATCTCATAATCGATTCTAAGCTCATGCTCAATGATGAGGAGTCCCTGGATGAGACTATGAGCGCCCTTAAAAAGAGCTTTGGCAGCATTATCAACGAAAGCGAACTTAAGACCTATGTGACAGAGCATCCCACGAGCCAGTATTACGTTGTGGCCAAGCAGCTTACCTACGACCAGATAAGCGTTTTTCAGGCGATGGATGACGACGATGAGAATTACCCCCATATAGCCGGTGTCTGGTTCGAGGAGGAATACAAGCGTGTATATCCCAATAACGAGCTGGCAAGCGATGTCATAGGCTTTACAGGCAAGGACAATGTGGGCAATTACGGCCTCGAGCAGTATTATGACGATACTTTAAATGGTATTAACGGAAGAGAGTACGGTTATCTCAACGAAGAGGAGACCCTTGAGAGAACCACTATTGCCGCTACTGACGGCTATAATATCGTTACCACCATAGATGCCAATATTCAGCAGATAGTGGAAAAATATCTCTACGAATTCAATGAGACAAATAAGGATCAGGCCAGGACCGGCAATGGCGCAAGGAACTTAGGCTGCATCATAATGGATGTCAATTCCGGCGAGATACTTGCCATGGCCAGCTATCCCAACTATGACCTTAATAATCCCAAGGACACAAGCAAACTCATAGGAAGCCAGAAATGTGAGGCGGACGGTTCAGTGTCAGCCAATGCAGTAGTACTTACAAGCGAAAACATAGACGAAGAGCTGGCAGACGATGATGTCCTGTATATGAATCTGAACAGTCTGTGGAAAAATTTCTGTATTTCCAATACCTACGAGCCGGGTTCTACCTACAAGCCCTTTACCGTGGCCTGTGGCCTGGAATCGGGCAAGATGACCGGCGATGAATATTATACCTGTAACGGTCAGCTGGCCGTAGGCAATTACAATATAAAATGTCATAACTACAAAAAAGGCGGTGAGGGCACCCAGTCAGTACAGCAGGCCATAGAGCAGTCCTGCAACGTGGCCCTGATGCTCATGGGACGTCAGATCGGAGCCACCACCTTCCTTGAATACAACAGGAAATTCGGCTTCGGCCTCAAGACCAATATCGACCTTTACGGAGAGGCCAGGACCAGCTCCTTGGTATTTACTGAGGAGACAATGGGAGAGACAGAGCTTGCCACGTCCTCATTCGGACAGGGCTTTAATGTTACCATGATACAGATGATCACAGGCTACTGTTCCCTTATTAACGGAGGCTACTATTATGAGCCTCATGTGGTCAAGCAGATAACTGCATCTGACGGTTCGGTAGTTGAGAATATAAGTCCCAGGGTATTGAGACAGACCATATCGGAGCAGACCTCTGCCAAAATAGTGGAATACTGCAAGGGTGTAGTGGAGAACGGAACCGGTAAGAGCGCAAGACCTGCAGGCTATATGATAGGTGGTAAGACAGGTACTGCTGAGACCGTTCCCAGAGACAAGACCAATTATGTACTTTCCTTTGAATGCTTTGCACCGGCCGATGATCCCCAGATAGCCATGTATGTTGTGGTGGACAGACCCAACAACTGGGCTCAGGACCAGGTCAGCTTTGCAACCAAGCTTACCCGCCAGATACTGACGGAAGTGCTTCCTTATATGAACATCTACATGACTGAGGAACTGACTGAGAAGGAAGAGGCTGAGCTTGCCGAACTCAATATAACCATCAAGAGAGCCGGCGAGGAGGAAGAAACCGTAGAAGAAACAGAGGAGAGCGAGGAGATAGTCCTGGAGACCGATGAGGATGGAAACATAGATGCCAGGGGCGGTGACGTGACCAGCTCGACCGCGGTTTCTGCGGAGGAAATGGCCAGCGACGATGTAGATACGGCACCTCTTACGGGCGCACTTCTTGATCAGGAGACAGGAGAGAGCGTCAAGAGTGATGCGGATGATTCGCCTTACTAGTACGTTCCGCGACGACTTAGATATTTAAAAGCAATATAAAAGGTAACAAAATGGCAATATCAAATGCCCGTAGGGGCAAAGCATTTACAAATGAACAGGGTGAGAAGGCTTATGTGGATTACAGTCTCATATTTATAGTGCTGTTTCTGCTTATGTTCGGACTGGTAATGGTATATTCCACCAGTTCCTATGAGGCCAGCATGTCCTCCGTGGTAAACAATGATCCGGCCTACTATCTCAAGAAACAGGCTACTTCGACTGTTGCCGGACTGATTTTCATGATAGGCTTTGCTATTATACCTTACCATGTATGGCAGCGTTTCGGCGCGATCGCCTATATTGGCTCGGCCATACTTATAGCGCTGGTCATTACCCCTTTAGGCTATGAGGCTAATGGCGCCCGAAGATGGCTGAGACTGGGTATTTCGGTTCAGCCTGCTGAGATAGCAAAGCTGGCGATGATCATATTTCTTGCCGCTCTTATATGCAGACTGGGTAATGAGATCGTGACCAGAAAGGGCTTCTGGACTGTGCTGCTCATGCCGGTCATCATATGCCTGATGGTATGGAAGATAACGGATAATATGAGCTCTGCCATAATCATCTTCGGCATTGCCTTTATCATGCTTTTTGTGGCCAGCCCCGATTATCAGAAATTCTTAAAAATAATAGGCGGCGGTATCGTGGGCCTGATCATACTTGTGTTTGCAATCACCAAGCTTGCGGGTACGGGCTTTTTCGGATTCAGAGGTGCCAGAGTATTAGCCTGGCTGGATCCTGAGGCTTATGCTTCCAGTACGGGCTTTCAGACCCTGCAGGCCCTGTATGCCATCGGTTCCGGCGGCATATTCGGCAAGGGACTGGGACAGAGCATACAGAAGCAGGGCTTTTTGCCTGAGGCTCAGAACGATATGATATTTTCCATAATATGTGAGGAACTGGGACTGTTCGGCGGCATCTGCATCATCATGCTCTTTGTGCTGCTGCTTTGGAGGCTTATGATAATAGCCAATAATGCGCCTGATCTGTTCGGAGCCCTGCTGGTGGTAGGAGTCATGGCTCACATAGCCATCCAGGTTGTGCTCAATGTTGCAGTCGTTACCAATACCATACCCAATACGGGTATTTCCCTTCCTTTTATAAGCTACGGAGGTACTTCGGTAGTATTCCTTCTGATAGAGATAGGCATCTGCCTGAATGTGGCCAGAAGCATAAAGATCTGATATGAGTGATAAAAAGAAAAAGAAGAAAAAATCAAAGTCAAAGGCTGAGAGGAAAGCTTTTTCTTTTTCGGAATCCATAAAAGAACCGAAAAAGGCAAAAAAGATAAGACCGCCCAGATTCCTGTGGCTGTCCCAGAGCCTGGAAAACATACGTCTGCCCAAGATACATATCAACTGGACTAAGAGGCATACCAGGATACTTATCATCATACTTTCACTGCTTGTTATCATACTGGGGACTGTAGTCGCCATATCCAGTACCTACACAGTGGATAATATCACGGTGGAGGGCAACACCCATTACACCTATGAAGAAATAAGCGACATGGTGCTGGGAGATGGCGTACTATCCAGAAATTCCCTCTATCTGTCCCTTAAATATGCCAATAAGGATATCAAGGATATTCCCTTTATTGAGACCATGAAGGTCAGGATCACTTCGCCGACTTCCATTAAGATAACGGTATATGAAAAGGCCATAGCCGGCTTTGTGGAATACATGGGAAAATATATTTACTTTGATAATGACGGGACAGTGGTGGAAAGCTCAGATTCCATTACCGAGGGTGTGCCTCAGATAGTGGGTATGGACTTTGATCATTTTGTGATGTATGAGCCTCTGCCTGTGGAGAATCCCGATATATTTGCCCAGATCCTTGATGCGTCCCAACTGCTTGAAAAGTATGAGATTGACGTGGACAAGATATATTTTGATGAGGACTACAATATCACCCTTTACTTTGGAGATGCCAGGGTCAAGCTGGGGGATTTTGATTCCATTGATGAAAAGATCATCAGACTTAAGGCTATCCTGCCTGAACTTGAGGGCAAAAAGGGGGTTTTAAAATTGGAAAATTATACATCTGAGGATGAAATTACCACCTTTGAGTATGATAAATAGACAAAAATTTAACGCTAATTTAAAAAAGCATTGATAAATCGCAAAAAAAATAATAATATATAAGAGTATTGTGTCTAAACAAGGGAGGTATAAACTTTGTTACCGATTGAGATTAAAACAAATGAGGCAGAGGCCGGAGCCAAGATCTTGGTTGTAGGTGTAGGCGGTGCCGGTAATAATGCTGTAAATAGAATGATAGAAGAAAATGTGGGAGGCGTAGACTTCATCGGAGTCAATACCGATAAGCAGGCTCTTACAGGCTGCAAGGCCAATAAGCGTATACAGATCGGTGAGAAGCTGACCAAGGGACTTGGTGCAGGAGCCAAGCCTGAGGTTGGAGAGAGAGCAGCCGAGGAGAGTTTTGATGAGCTTACAGCTGCCATTCAGCCCTACAATATGGTATTTGTAACCTGCGGTATGGGCGGTGGCACAGGTACAGGCGCAGCTCCCATTGTTGCAAAGATAGCTAAGGATATGGGTATCCTGACAGTAGGTGTTGTTACAAAGCCTTTCAGATTTGAAGCCAGGACCCGTATGGAGAATGCCAATGGCGGACTTGAGAGGATCAAGGAGAATGTTGATACTCTTATTGTTATCCCCAATGACAAGATATATGACATAGTAGATCGTAAGACTCCCATGCCTGAGGCTTTGAAGAAGGCCGATCAGGTACTTCAGCAGGCAGTGCAGGGCATTACGGATCTTATTAATAATCCCTCGATCATCAACCTTGACTTTGCAGATATCCAGACTGTTATGAAGGACAAGGGTATTGCTCATATCGGTATAGGTGAGGGCAGAGGCGATGACAAGGGCCTTGAGGCAGTTAAGCAGGCTGTTGAGAGTCCTTTACTTGAGACTACCATTAACGGAGCTACTGATTTCATCCTCAATATTTCCGGAGATGTATCTATCTTCGACGCAGAGGATGCCGCTCAGTATGTTGAGTCCATTGCAGGAGAGAACGTCAACCTTGTATTCGGTACCGCTTATGATAACAGCGAGCCCGATGTATGCCGCGTAACTCTTATTGCAACAGGATTGGAGCAGCAGACTACCCAGTCAAGAACAGCCAGACCCGGCGGATTTGGAGTGGGCAACGGTATGCCCGGTGCAAGACCTATGGCCAATATGCAGGCAGGTGTGGCCAATCAGGGTACAGGTTATATAGGCTACAACAGACCTCAGCAGGCTGGCATGAACACCCAGAGTATGCCTTCTCTGCAGAACAGACAGGCTATTGGACAGGGCTTTACAACCAACCTCCAGAGACCTACAGACATTAAGAGCAAGGTTGAAGAGAATCAGCTGAAGATACCGGATTTCTTACAGAAGAAATAAAGGCTTTAATTAAGAAAACAGATGTCAAACCGCTTGAAAGTGATTTCAGGCGGTTTTTATTTTGCAGGTAAACTGCAATGTGTTAATTTATGTAAATCAATAAAAGAACAATATATGCATCCAAAGCCAGCAGACACACAAAATCTTGTAAATTAGAGTTGACATAATGTTATTATTTTAATATAATTATGTTAATTTGAGGTTGGAGGTTTATTTATGAAGTGTCCATTTTGTAACCATGAAAATACAAGGGTAATAGATTCAAGACCGGCTGAGGATAACAATTCCATCAGAAGACGTCGTGTGTGTGATGAGTGCGGTAAGAGATTTACTACCTACGGGAAGATTGAGACGATTCCTCTTATCATTATCAAGAAGGATAATAACCGTGAAGCCTATGACAGATCCAAGATAGAGGCCGGTGTATTGAGAGCCTGCCATAAGAGACCTGTAAGTGCAGCCCAGATCAACCAGCTGATCGATGAGGTGGAGACAGAGATCTTCAATATGGAGGCTAAGGAGATCAGCTCTGAGGTAATAGGAGAGCTGGTGATGAACAAGCTCAAGGACCTTGAGGAGGTAGCATATATCAGATTCGCTTCCGTATACAGAGAGTTCAAGGATATCAATACCTTTATGGATGAGCTTAAGAAGGTCATGACTGCCAAATAGTGATTGATAAAACATTGACAAATGTAAGCCTTTCGGTATAATGAGTACCGAAAGGCTTTTGCTTTTCAATTATTCAAAGAAGAGAGGAAACTTATTATGAAGAACAAACTAAGGTTGTTCCTCATGCTGATGATGGTTTCCGTGATGGCTATTGCACTCTGCGCCTGCGGAGGTGATAAGGCAGATGAAGATTCTTTGATTACCATTGGTATACCTCAGGACTTAGATGACAGTCTTGACCCCCACATTGCGGAAGGGGCAGGAACGAGAGAGGTATTATTTAATATTTATGAAGGTTTGGTTAAACCAAACAGCAATGGTGATTTAGAGCCTGCCCTGGCCAGCGCGTACCAGATCAGTGATGATGGACTGGTGTACACGTTTACACTGAGAGAAGGTGTTACCTTCCACAATGGAGACACGATGACGGCGCAGGATGTTAAAGCATCACTTGACAAATGTGCCGGCGTGGGTGAGGATGAAGCCCTTGTGTCGGCTTTTTCTATTGTCAAGGAGATCAATATAGTTGACGACTCCACAGTGGAAGTAGTGCTTAATGAGGCTAATCCGGATTTTCTGGCCAGCATGACAGCGGCTATAATGCCTGCTGACCATCTTGACGGAAGCATCGAGGTCATAGGAACAGGCCCCTATATGTATGTATCCCGTTCACCTCAGGAGAATGTGGTGCTCAAGGCTTATGATGATTACTGGGGCGAGAAGGCCAATATTCAGAATGTTGTCCTTAAGATCGTGTCCAATTCGGACACGGTGGCCATGGAGCTTGAGGGCGGAACCATTGACATGATGGAGAGGCTTACAACTACCCAGGTTTCACAGCTTTCGGATGATTTTGAAGTATTAGAGGGTACCATGAATCTGGTACAGGCCCTGTATCTTAATAATGCAGTGGAGCCTTTCAATGATGTAAGAGTCAGACAGGCGCTCTGCTATGCCATAGATCCTCAGGAGATCATGGACTATGTGTCTGATGGCAAGGGCACTGAGGTGGGAAGCTCAATGTTCCCTGCCTTCGGAAAATACTATGATGAAAGCTTAAATGATGTATATAACCAGAATATAGATAAGGCAAAGGAGCTCTTGACAGAGGCGGGATATCCCGACGGCTTTACCTTTACTATCTCGGTTGCAAGTAACTACACCCAGCACGTGGATACGGCACAGGTCATCAAGGAAGAGCTTAAGGCAATCGGTGTGACAGCCAATATCGACCTTATTGAATGGGACAGCTGGCTGAATGATGTATATATCGGCAGGGATTTTGAGTCCACTGTAGTAGGCGTGGATGCTTCCACACTTTCGGCTTCTGCAATGCTTGGAAGATTTGAAAGCTCTTCAGGTAAGAATTTCATCAATTATTCCAATACGGAATATGACAGCACCTATGCAAAGGCTATTTCGACTGTTGATGATGAAGAGCAGACCGCACTTTTCAAGGAATGTGAAAGGATACTGGCTGAAGATGCAGCAAATGTATATATCCAGGATCTTCCCAATCTGGTAGCGGTAAATAAAAAATTCGCCGGCTATGAGTTTTATCCCATGTATGTCATGGACATAGCCAAGATGTATATTGTTGAATAGAAATATATTATATAAGGAGAGCAGCTATGAAATATGTAATAAAGAAACTGGTAAGTTCCATCATTACATTATTTGCAGTTGCTCTCCTTGTTTTTCTGGCCTTTGCGGTGATACCCGGAGACCCGGCACTGGCAAGACTTGGCACCAATGCAACGGAAAGTGCCCTTAATAAATTGAGGGAAGAGATGGGCTTAAACCGTCCCCTGATCGTGCGCTTTTTTGAGTGGATACTGGGGGCACTGAGAGGAGATTTCGGGACCTCCTACAGCTATAATATGCCCGTTATCGACCTTATTAAGGACAAGCTTCCCATTACACTTACGATTACCTTATTTGCGCTTGTAATTATGCTTTTGATCGCCATACCTGTGGGAGTGCTTGCTTCCTACAGGGAAGATACGGCTCTGGATCATTTTATCCAGGTGGTCAATCAGGTGATGATGGCAATCCCGCCTTTCTTTTCGGGCATTCTCATTACCCTTTTATTTGGCGTGACCCTTAAGCTGTTTGCACCCGGGGGGTATGTTTCGCCCCAGGTCAGCATGGGAAATTTTTTAAGCTATATGATATATCCTGCCCTGGCCATAGCTATACCTAAGGCGGCCATGGTAGTCAACCTGCTCTATTCCTCATTGAACGGTGAGAAGAGAAAGGATTATGTTCGTACGGCCTACAGTCGTGGAAATTCTTCAGGACGGGTATTTTTCGGTCATATGCTTAAAAATGCTTCCATGCCTGTCATTACTTTCTTAGGCATGGCTCTGGCGGATATGATAGCCGGCTCCATTATCATAGAGCAGGTATTCGGTATCCCGGGCATGGGAAGGATACTTTTGACCTCCATTCAGCACAGGGATTATCCCGTGGTGGAGGCCATAATAGTGCTGATCGCAGTGTGCGTCATAGGCTGCAATCTTTTGGTGGATATTCTGTACAGACTGGTGGATCCGAGAGTTGAAAAATAGAAAAAGAAATTTTAACTTAATATTCGGAATACTTTTCCTGCTGCTTACGCTTCTTCCGGCTCTGGTGGGACTTGTATGGACACCCTACGACCCGGAAACCATGGATTCGGCTCTTAAATTTGCCTCTGTGTCCAAAGAACACATTATGGGCTGTGATAATTTCGGAAGGGATGTCTTCAGCCGCATTATGTCAGGAAGCAGTATTACCCTGATCATCGCCTTGGGAACCGTGGCCTTCGGTACGGTGATAGGTACCATTGTCGGTGCCCTGACAGGCTATTTCGGCGGAGTACTGGATGAGATCATCATGAGGATCAATGACGTGGCACTGGCATTCCCAAGCATACTGCTGGCCATGGTCATGATAGCTGTATTCGGTTCGGGCAAATATCAGGTGCTGTTAGCCTTGGGAATTGCCTTTATACCCAGCTATGCCCGCATAGTCAGGGGGGAATTTATCAGGATCAAGAATCTGGACTATGTTAAGAGTGCAAGACTGGCAGGGGCGAGTGACCTTCGCATTATTTTCGTGCATATACTGCCCAATGTTAAGACCCTGCTTTTAAGCTCTGTAATGATAGGCTTTAATAATGCGGTGCTTGCGGAAGCGGGCTTAAGCTTCTTGGGTATAGGTGTGCAGCCCCCTGATGCATCCCTGGGACGCATGCTTTCAGAGGGACAGTCATATATATTTACGGCTCCGGGACTGGTCATTTTCCCCGGAATATGTATTGTGATGATGATCATGGGATTTTCGCTTATAAGCAAAGAGATTAAGTAATGGGAAGACTTCTTACGGTTGAAAATCTGAATATAGAATTTTACGATCACGCCATCCCTGAAACGGTGGTCTACGATTTTGACCTTGCCATGGATGAGGGCGAGATAGTGGGCTTAGTGGGTGAATCCGGCTCGGGAAAGAGTATGTCAGCCCTGGCAATCGCAGGCCTTTTGTCAAGGCATGATATAAAGAAGAAGGGACGGATCGTATTTGAGGGTAAGGAACTTCTTACATGCCCCAGAAAGGAACTGAGAGATCTGCAGGGCGATGAGATCTGCATGGTATTTCAGGAGCCCCAGACCAGTCTTGATCCGGTCAAAAAGATAGGCTGGCAGATAGAAGAAAGCCTAAGGATACATTTTAAGGAAATGACGGCACAAGAGAGGAAAGCAAGAGCCCTGGAAGTCCTGGGGGAGGTCGAGCTTGAGGATCCCCAAAGAGTCTATGATTCCTATCCTCATGAGCTGTCAGGCGGAATGAGACAGAGGGTCATGATAGCAGCGGCCATAGTTGGACACCCCAGGCTGCTCATATGCGATGAGCCAACCACAGCTTTGGATGTCAGCGTTCAGGCCCAGATAGTAAAACTGCTTTTGAAGATCAATAAGGAAAAGAAAACCGCCATACTGTTCATCAGCCATGACTTAAGCCTGGTCATGCAGCTGTGTGAAAGGGTCCTGGTAATGAAGGGCGGACTCATAGTGGAACAGGGCAGGGCCTCAAAGATATTTAAAAATCCCTCCAAGGATTATACGAAGAAACTTATTGCGGCCATACCCAAATGCGAAGAGCCGGCTGAGGACGAATGCGGAGAGGAAGAACTTTTGCAGGTTAGGGATCTTCGCGTTACCTTCAAAAAGGGCAAAAGCAGCTTTACAGCCGTGGATGGGGTGAGCTTTACCATACATAATAAGGAAATAGTGGGACTGGTAGGAGAATCCGGAAGCGGAAAATCCACCATTGCCAAGGCTATCCTGGGAATAGAAAAGCCGGAGAGCGGTCAGATAGTCCACATGAGTGAGCATGCCCAGATGATATTTCAGGATCCCTACGGATCCCTTAATCCGGCTAAGACTGTGGGCTTTATACTCAAAGAGCCCCTGCGCAATCTGAAGAAGGATATGAGCGAGGCCGAAAGAGAGAAGAGAGCGCTTAAAATGCTGGGAATGGTGGGACTGCCCAGAGAATTCATGGACCGTTATCCCAGAGAACTGTCCGGGGGACAGAAGCAGAGAGTCTGTATAGCTGCGGCTCTGACTCTTGAGCCCAAGCTGCTTATAGCAGATGAACCGGTGAGCGCCCTGGATGTGACCATACAGCAGGAGATACTGGAGCTGATGCTTAAGCTTCATGAGGAGCTTGAGGTGAGCATTCTGTTCATCAGCCATGACCTGAGAGTGGTATATAAAATGTGCGACCGGATCATGGTCCTTAAAAACGGCAGGATCGTGGAGGAGGGAACACCTGAGCAGATATATAAAAAACCGAAAGAGGATTATACAAAACTGTTGCTTGAAAGTGCGGGACTTTAAAAATTTTTTGAGAATTATGTAAATCCCTAAATGACTGAAAATTCACGCTTTTAACCTTAAAATTGTTGACATAATATTGCATATTTGAAAATTTGATGCTATAATTTTTCCTGCAGGGTGGCTAATTTTTCTTAAAGTTTCCTCCGATATAAATATCAGCAGGAGAGGTTGAAAGTTATGGGAATAAACGGAATTAATCCTTACAACTTCACAAGCAGCATGCGGATAAATGATATCCCAAGGGTTGACGCCGGTGAGTTATCACAAAAGAACGATGCTTCCGTAAAGGAAACACAAAAGCCTGAGGTGTCTATTGAGCCTTTGCAGGATAACAGGCCCAAGAGCATTGATCCTAACAGCATTTCTCTGACAGCCAACAAGCAGGAAAGCTTTGATTATATCGGCAGCGAGAAGGATATCCACAGACTGGATATGGAGAAGGCCATCAGCCAGATGCAGCAGGACACCGTGCTTCAGGGATATAATTATTTTGTGGGTAATGCTTCCAATGTCTACAATTCAGAAGACGGTATGGTCATTTCCAAGTTTTGATTTTGAATACTTTGGTCTATAATAGGATATGTGCAGTGCACATATCCTTTTTTTACGGAGGCAGATATGTTTGAAAAATTTTTCCCCAGTGAATATTATGAGTCGGCCTATGCCATAGATTATGAGAGGCTCTACAAGGACGGCTACAGAGCCATAATATATGATATTGATAACACCTTAGTACCCCACGGTGCCCCTGCGGATGAAAGGGCACTTGCACTTATGGACAGACTAAAAGGCCTGGGCTTTGATATTACCTTTTTATCCAACAATGACAGCAAAAGGGTGGATATGTTCAATGAAAAAATAAATGCCCACACCATACCCAAAGCGGGCAAACCCAAAATGAAGATGTACATAAAGGCCATGGTGGACATGGGCAGTGACTGCAGAAATACCATCTTTGTAGGAGACCAGATATTTACGGACATCTGGGGAGCAAAGCAGGCTGACATTCGAAGCTTTTTGGTCAAGCCCATTGATACGGATACGGATGAGATACAGATCGTGTTTAAGAGAAAACTTGAGAAAATAGTCCTTAAACAGTTCCTTAAGGGACATAAGCTCATGGGAAGGGAAGGAGAATAAAAATATCGAAAATAATCCTTGATTTACTTAAGTCAATAGTATAAACTGTTATAGGATTATTGATGAGTTTTTTTAGGAGGAATAATTATGGTTTCTGCAGGTGACTTCAGAAATGGTGTTACTATTGAGGTAGACGGCAACGTTTATCAGATTATTGAGTTTCAGCATGTAAAGCCCGGTAAGGGTGCAGCATTCGTAAGAACAAAGCTTAAGAATGTTATCTCAGGTGGTGTGGTTGAAAGAACCTTCCGTCCTACAGAGAAGTGCCCTCAGGCTCATATTGATAGAAAAGATATGCAGTATCTTTACAATGATGGTGATCTGTATTATTTCATGGATACAGAGAGCTATGACCAGATAGCACTCAACCAGGAGACTATCGGTGATTCACTTAAGTTCGTTAAGGAGAATGAGATGTGTAAGGTATGCCTTTACAAGGGCAGCGTATTCTCAGTTGAGCCTCCTTTATTCGTAGAACTTGAGATCACAGATACAGAGCCCGGCTTCAAGGGTGATACAGCTACAGGTGCTACCAAGCCCGCTACAGTTGAGACAGGTGCACAGGTTGCAGTTCCTCTCTTCGTAAATCAGGGTGAGGTCATCAAGATCGATACTCGTACTGGCGAATACTTAAGCCGTGTATAAGCTGTAATTTTAACAGACACTATAAGACAACAGACTTTTTAAGTTTGTTGTCTTTTTTTGTTGTCTTAGAAAGGAAATAATATATGTTGGGATTTGAAAAGGAGTCCATAGGCTTTATGGAATTTTCAAACAAGATGGTGAATGCCGTGACAGAGCGGCTTAAGGGGGAGGGGAGCGTGGACATTGTGCCGGTCAGCAAATTAAACGGTATCATGCTCCATGGCCTTAGTGTAAGAAAGCAGGCTGAGGGCGCGGCCCCTACCCTGTATCTGGAGGAACTGTATAAGCTCTATGAAGCGGGTATGAGCCTAAGCAGCATCATACAGCATGTGTTTGAGGTAGTGGAAAATACTGCCACGCCCCAGTATGTGAATCTTAAGGACTATGCAGACTATTCAAAGGTGAAGAAGAACCTTTCCATAAAGCTTGTCAATGCCTCATATAATGAGGAATTGCTCAAGGATGTGCCCCATTTGAGATTCCATGATCTGGCAGTCATATGCCATGCCCTCTACCAGGATAAGGAAGCGGGGCAGGCCAGCGTCATGGTCAGAAACTCCCATATTGTAATGTGGGGAGTGGGACCTGAAGAGGTCATGCTTACGGCTCTGGAAAATGCGGCCAGGATCGCACCGGCGGATATGGTCAGCATCACTCAGTATATGAGGCAGATGCTGCATGGCAGAGAGGATAAGGAATGCGAGGAATGGTTCGATTACATGGAAAATGATCCAAGGAATATGTATGTGCTGAGCAATAAATACAAAAAATACGGAGCTGCAGTGATCATGTATAAGGGACTGCTTGAGCAGATAGGAGAAGGGCTGCAAAGAGATTATGTGATCATACCAAGCTCGGTCCATGAGGTACTCATAATGCCCTGGTTTGATGAGATCGGACTAAAAGAGCTTGACGATATGGTGAAGGAGGTCAACAATACCCAGCTTGAGCCGGGAGAGGTGCTTTCGGATCATGTGTATATGTACCACAGGGACACCAAAGAGGTGGAAGCGGTAATATTTGACTAGGTGGGACAGGTCAGGGTGATGATGGGTACTACGGCACAAAGGATAAGAATCATATCTGCCAGCATGGCTACCCTCAGGATCTTAGCTGCCCTTGGGTGAAGCTTATCAGGCAGCAAGGTGAGGCCCATTACACCGAATACATAGCTTAAGGCCGCATATCTGAAGTCACAGCTGCAGGTATAGGGATATTTAAGAACAAAGGCCACATAGGCTGCCAGGACTGCAATAAGTCCCGAGAGTATAAATACGCACAGACTGATCTGATGTCTGTAAAGGAGGCAGGCTCTGATGGTCAGTATAAAGATTGTCAAAAACAGTATAAGGGTGAGGATGGTCGCCGCCCTGCTAAAAAGCATTATCCAGGCGGATTCATCCGGCCTGTACTCACTGAAGAGGGCAGTACGCATAAGGATTACCCATACATTGTCATTGCCCGTGGCATAGATGCTGTAAAAGGGATAGTCAAGAAAATCCTTTGGAAGGGAAAGCAGCCTGGTGAGAATGCTTCTGTCACCCATATACATAAAGGAATCGGGATTGGCGGAAAGTATTCCGGGCTTTTCCCTGAATCTTAGAAAATTGCGTATGGTAAAGGACAGTCCTATTAAGCCGCAAAGCAGGCAGAAGGCCGCGTAACGTCCAAACCATTTTTTACCTTCCCCGGCTTTGATGCGGCCTGCAAAATGTACCAAAAAGACAAGCCCCACGGGAATGGCCATGACCACCGCACTCATTTTGCTGACTGCGGAAAGGCCTAAGGACAGGGCAACCAGCAGCAGCACCTTAAAATCCGGCTCCTTAATGAAGAACAGGGTAAGGTAGCAGGTGAGGGTACAGAGCAAAAGTGTAAGCATATCATTGTTGACACTGCCTGACATATACATAAAAGAAGGTGCAAAGGAAAGCCAGGCTAAGGGAATCAGAGCTGCAAAGGGCTTTTGATCCTGTCTGTATTCCTCACAAAGAACTTTAAGTATGAGCCATACCAGGTACAAAAGCAGGGCACTGTAGGTCAGAGTCAGTACCTGTATGGATTCAAAGGCAGCTGTATAGCTGACGCCCAATGCAAGATGCAGGTCTACATACAGGGCAGC
>R03__coassemble_670_pt1 | contig 18388 bp, 13 predicted proteins | sample R03__metabat2_low_PE_031 | metagenome-assembled genome bin R03
TGCGGAATATCCTTAAGATCATACAAGACTTATGAAAATGATATAAGTAAGAAAGACACTATTAAATACGCATACTTGATGGATACGCTGTCTGAATATAATATCATTGATGAGGAACACGGTGTGCTGGATATTGAAGATATAATAAAAACATGTAATGAGGTGTTTGGCAAATACGATATTAGTTATTGCTATCTTTTTGGCTCTTATGCAAAAAATAAAGCAATTGGAAACAGCGATATAGATTTACTTATAGGCAGTTCACTGTCAGGAATTAAGTATTATGGGTTGGTTGAAGAACTACGACAAAAATTACAGAAAAAAATAGATGCTCTTTCTTTTGATCAGCTAAAAAATAATACGGAATTAACCAACGAAATCTTAAAAGAGGGTATTAAGATATATGGATAATACAAAGAATGATGGGTATTTCCTGAATAAAATCAGACAGGACTTAGCTTTTATAGTTAAAAACATGAGAGACGTAGACATTGAAGAATTAAATGATAATGAAGTCTTATTGGATTCAATGCTTTTTAGAATGATACAGATTTCAGAAAATTCAAAGAAATTATCAGATGAATATAAAGCTGACAATGACTCTATTCCGTGGATGGCAATGTATGGACTGAGAAATCGTATTGTTCATGATTACGGAAATGTGGACTTAAATATTGTGTATGATACTCTGAAAAATGATATTCCGGAATTGCTGGAAATGGTCGGAGAATAAAAATGGTAGTCCGACAAATGGTAATTTATATCACTATGAGCAACGTGCGACTCCGCAGAAAGGAACAGGCTTAGATGGAACACAGCGATGAATACAGGAAATTTATGAAATATTTGGGTTCATCTATACAGGAAAAACTGGATGGTTTTGATGACGATTTATTGGAAAAAATATATGACTGGGAACGTGATGAGGTCGAAGACATCATCTGGAATATGTTTCATGGTGTTGCCGGTGGTGTGTTTGCCTGCTATTTGCCAAAACTGTCCAATTATGATGGTTTAAATGCCCTTAAAAGAAGTTTGTCAGAATACTCAAATATAGAAACAGCAAAAGTATTATATGAGTCGACGGGGGATGATTCATATTTGGATGTATTCATGGAAAATTATAATAAATCAAATGGAGAAGGATATTCAATTGTTGCAGCATTGACTTATTGTAAGCCCTGTAAAAAAATGTTTGAGATTTTGTGCGATATTTATCTGAATGCAGATGAAAAATTGGCGGTACAGCAGGCAGCTAAGGGAATCTTTTATTATATAAAAGGGATTAATCCCAATAATTTAACATGGGAGGAGGAGAAAACATATTTGCCAATATGGAGTAAATTAGCAGACTGTGAAAAATCAGAAAGAGAAAAATACTTAAAAAAGGAGACTGAAGATGAAATTTGATGATTTGAAAAAAGACATGATTGCAGCAATGAAGGCGCATGATAAGGCAAGAAAGGATGCGATTTCCAACCTTGTATCAGCAGTAAAGAAGGTGGCAATCGATGAAGGATGCAGGGAGGATATACCCGATGAACTCTTTGACAGAGTGGTGCTCAAGGAATTAAAGGGAATAAAGGAGCAGATCGATACCTGTCCTGATTCAAGGGCCGATCTTAAGGAGCAGTATCAGTTCAATTATGATGTTACGAGTGAATATGCTCCCAAGCTTATGAGCGAGGATGAAATCAAACAGGTACTTAAAGAGAAATTTGCGGATGTGATCGCCACTAAGAATAAGGGCGCGATCATGAAGGCCGTAATGGGTGAATTAAAGGGAAAGGCTGATGGCAAGGTCATCAATCAGGTTGTAGCCAAACTTTGCGAATAAGAGCGGCAGCACTGGCCTGACTAAAGAAGGCTGGATATGTCGAAAATAATAGATTATAGAGAAAATGCCTGCGTATTGATAAGTGGTGACTTTCGATATGCAGGCATTCTTATTGAAAGAACCAAATTAAATTGTTAGTATATTTGTACAGAGTCGACGCTGTGATTATTATTGAGGCAAAGGAGACAGCATAATGCACATCGATGGATTAGATGAAATGGATAATAAGATTCTTACTGTCATTGAGAAGAATGCCAGGCTCAGCTATTCAGAGATCGGTGAGCAGGTGGGCCTGTCCAGGGTATCTGTGAAAACGCGCATGGATAATCTGGAAAAGAAGGGCATCATCGAGGGCTATTATACGCAGATCAATCCGACCAGCTTTGCTGAGGGACGCAGATTTTTCCTGGATATCATTACCGAGCCTGACAGGTTTGAGCAGGTGGTGGATAGGATTGCCCGTCAGGACATCATAAGGAAAGTCTATGCGGTAACCGGTGAATGCAGATTTAAAGCCGAGGGCTTTGCCTCAAGCAACATGAAGTACGAGATTTTCATGAAAAATCTTAAGATGGATCTTGAAGGGGTGAGAAGTCTCATTATTCAGGATGAGCAGTACGTGATCAAAGATGTTGATGGAGGCGTCGAATATGTGGTACGGAAGGATACGGGATATTAATATTTGGAAAGAGGACAGTCGGTCAAACCGAATGCTGACCGGTAGTCGTAAGAAGGAAGTACAGTCGGTTGACGGAACAGTTACCTTTTATATGGGGCAGCAGCTGTTAGATGCGGACATAAGCATGATGAACCTTTCCGTGAGGGCTTATAACTGCTTAAAGAGAGCAGGCTGGGACACAGTAGGGGATATTTTAAATAACATAGAATGCTGGCAGGACCTGCTAAGGGTAAGAAATCTGGGAAAGACCTCGGCAATCGAGATCATCAATAATCTGAAGGACTATCAGAATTCAATCTTAACGGAGACGGAAAAGTCAGTCATCATCCGAAGAAATAGTGGGAAACCCGTTTCCGAACCCAAGGCTATGGTGGAGGACAGAGACCTGTCTGAACTGAATCTGTCAGTCAGGTCCTATAACAGTCTCAAGCGGGCCGGCTATAATACAGTGGGAGAGCTCAACCGGGATATCCGGGGAGGAAAGAACCTCAGGGATATCCGCAACCTGGGAGCCACCAGCGAAAAAGAGATCCTGTCAGCCCTTGGTCTGACAGATTTACGCCTGGCAGATTAGGCGAGAAAATGTTGACTGGGGGGGTCAAGATGCTATCCTTGAAATGTTGGGTTAAAGAGATAATATGATGTTTCAGGGAGGTCAGAATGAAGAAGTTTAAAGGAATTTTGGCAGGTGTGATGGCAGTCTTACTTGTTTGTGCATCAGCAGTGATATATGCGCCGGTGGTATCGTACGCAGCAGGAAATGCTTATACGGTGACAGTACGGCTTCATGGATCCGGCACAGGTTGTAGCGTTGAATCCTGTACAGGAAATACGGAGTGTGAGTTGGCGGATGGAGACAGCATCAAGCTCGTTATAGGACATGGACAAAGTGGAATGAGGGCCAATGCCAAGGTCAAATATGTATACAATAACGATACAATAATATATGATACGCATCAAGTAGATTCAACCGGCTATGAGGGAACATATACTTATCAGGATTTTAAACTAAAGTTTGAAGGAGCGGGTAAGACGATGCCAACCCGTCTCGGTGTTTCATATTCCTGCGAGGGAAAAAGCTATGGTGTTGACATCACTGTAACACTTACCGATGCCAGTCCTGCTGCGGATACATCGTCTGCAGTAGCATCTGTATCAGCAACCGGAGACCACACCCACACCTGGGAGTACGGCACGATCGTGGCGGCAACAGAGGAGTCAGATGGCCTTGAGGGTTACTACTGCTCATGTGGAGCTACAAGGGAGACAACGTCTGTATCGTCAATCTTCACTATTCTTAAGAACAGATACGCCCAGCTGGATAAGGCCGGCAAGGGTGCGGTTGTCACTCTTAAGATGGGAACCTGGAGTACCTATACAAAAGACTTTATGGAGCATGTACTTGCGGCTTCGCAGCGCGGCGTTACAGTAAAGCTTGACTATAGCTATAATAAGCAGATGTACGAGACCACAATCCCCGCAGGCACAGCTATGGAGCCGGTGTATGACTACTACGGACCGCTTTATATTCAGGGGCTTTTTGGGGCAGAAAAGTTGAATTAAAAATTTGTTTTGGCAATATATAAGCCTGTCGGGGTTGATATGAACCCCGGCAGGCTGTTTTTGTTTTGGGCAGTTAAGAAGGAAGTAAGGTAGGCGCAGATACCTGCAAAAGAAGGTGCAAAACAACAAAAGAACGAGAAATGTCGACAAAAAAACGGGAAAAACAGACGAAAAATTAGTGGAAATTACTAATAAAATATAGTAAATTATTCCTATAACCATTGAGATTTCTGAAAGGATGTACAGATTATGAAAAAAAGCCTGAAGATAAAACTCATCGTAGTAATAACTGTATTTGTATCATTGGTATTGGCCGTAGAAGGTGTACTGATGCTCAAGACCATGCAGTACTCATACAGGACTGAAATGGATAATGAGTATGTTGTAAAATCCCAGTATTATTCTTCGGTTATAAACGGCTGGCTGCTGGAGGATGTGGGACTTCTGACAGGAGCGGAATCGGTGGTAGCTGCCTCAGAATCAGCCGAAGATGCAGCCAAGCTTGTAACGGTGCTGACAGATATGACGGAGTCAAATCCGGAAGTTTCCATGGCCTATATCACCTTTGCGGATGGAACACTTTTAAATGGTGCAGGCTGGGTTCCTGCAGCTGACTATGATCCTCTGACCAGAGGCTGGTATCTTGATGCGGTTGCTGCGGACGGAGATATTGTTTACGGTGCCCCTTATGTGGACTCCAATACAGGTAATGTGGTCATAACCATTTCCCAGTACTTCGATATTAACGGTTGGAGTGGCGTGGCAGCAGTTGACCTGGATATTAATGCACTTCTGGCAGATCTTCCGGATCTGTTGGCCAACCAGGCAGAGGTCGGAGAATATATCATAGTCGCAGCACAAGACGGATCACTGATCTATCACCCCAACACGGAATATATGTCCACTCCGGACCACATGACCATGTTGAGTGAATTGCTTGACGGTGCTTACACAGGAGCTATTGAAACAGACGATGCCTTTACAGATTATGATGGCACGGAATGTTACCTTACCGCCACATCAAACTATACAACCAAGTGGCAGGTGATATTTGTATCCCCTACTACATATTATGAAGCAAATATCAAGCATAATAAGGACGTGGTGTTTATAGTATTTGTGGTCTGCCTTGCACTTTCTATCGCAGTATCGGCTACCATAGGCTCCACCATTGCGAAGCCCATTACAATGGCCAGCAGGAAGGTGAACAGGCTCAGGGAAGATATAGAAGCGGGCAATTGTGACCTGTCTGATACCATTTCAAGCAATCTTAAGGATGAAGTAGGAGCACTGATCAATGGAATAAATGCCCTTATGGGTGCTTTGGCCGGAGTCATAGCAGGGATATCCGAGTCTACCAGTGAACTGGTGGAGGACGCTGATGTCTTAAAGAAGGCTGCATCAGTCAGCACCGATAATGTGACGGGTATATCGGCCACCATGGAACAGATGAGCGCCAGCTCACAGGAGACAAGCGCCTCTACAGCCCAGGTTTCAGTTAAGATCTCAGAGATAGCAGACCTTTCAAAGAAGGTCATGGGAGATACAGCACAGAAAACGGGTGAGATGAAGCAGTCCCTCTCCGCAGTGGTGCAGGCACGTGCTACCATAGAAGAGCGTGACAGAGAGATGGCCGGCAGACTGAATGAGGCCATAGAGACTCTTAATAACAAGATCAAGGCTACTGGTAAGGTAGAGGAAATCACGGCCATGACTGAGGGTATCTCAGATGTGGCGAGCCAGACAAATCTGCTGTCCCTCAATGCGTCCATAGAAGCTGCCAGAGCAGGAGAAATGGGCAGAGGCTTTGCAGTAGTGGCAGGCGAGATCGGAAGTCTTGCCAGCAACTCTTCATCAATGGCCCAGGACATTGCAGTAGTATCCAATGATGTGCTGGAGATAGTAGATGAGCTGGTAAAGACGGCAGAAGAACTATCCGAGATCATGCTTGAGATAAATAATAAGAATTCAGAGGAAAAGAGCAAGCTTCTGGATGCTTATAACAATTCACTGACTAACTGTGTGGAGGTGATGAACTCCATATCAGATAATAACAGTCAGATAGAAACATCCATCAATTCAATCCTTGAGTCCATGGCAGCCATTGATCTGGCTGTTGAAGAGAATGCCCAGGGTATTTCTTCGGTGGCTACAGGCTCGACGGATCTGGTGGAGACCTCCAATGATGTGCTCAACTGTGCATTTTCGGTTGGAAGCATTACGGAAAAACTTAAAGAGCAGGTCGGAAAGTTCAGAGTCTGAACCATCGACCCACAGATACAGCTACCCCTCTAACAGGAGACAGGCACAGTACCCTTCCATTGGCTGGAAGCAGTGAATGGTCAGGGGCTTGTCTACCTCGGGGCTGTAGTCCCTGAGTGTACAGGGAGTTCCGTTCAGAGCCACGTTGGCGTAGGAAATGAGCCACTTGGGATCTGCATTTGGGAAAATATCATAGAAGGAGTGATCGATAAGCTCCTCCATGGTCTTATTTTCCAGGTTTTCCATTTCCCTGTTGCAGTACCTGAAGATAAAATCTATACCTTTGCCGCTTTCGTCAAATATAAGCTGTATCACGCAGAAGGCAGCAGGCATACTGTCAAGTATGGAAAAGGCCTTGGCTATATCGTTGAGGCTGCCTATGGGAAGATTGATGTTGCGGTTCAGGGAATCATTTAACTGCTTATGAGAGGCAAGAGCCTTCTTACGACCTTCAAACACCTTACCATCCAGCATGGTATAGGTGTTTTTTTCTATTTTGATGATCTGATTGTTGGCGACTAGGATTCCCTTGTTGATAACGGTGAAATCCTGTGTGGGCAGGGTTTCCGTTATGGATTTCAGGGTAAGCAGGGTTGAAAGCATCCGCCCGTCACCTGTATAGATGTTGGTACGCTCGTTTTCTCTTATGACATATTTGATGTTTGAAGCATATATATTGTTCTTTTGAAAAAAATGTTTGACACTTGCGTTTGTAGACATATACTTTCCCTTTACGGCATTTACATACCCATGATGAGGCCGGCAGGATGCCGGACCGCCTCTGTTCCCTTTATATGATTTTAAAGCACAACGCGCTCTTTGACAATGAAATTACACAAAACGTAAATGTGTTATGTAAAACACTGGCCCTGCCTAAGATGCCGATAAAACTCTCAAAAAAGGAAGTTAATTAACAACACAATTGCACGAAATGTATTTAAAGCGCAAAAATACTAAATTAAACTCAAATTGTTGTTGACATAATACTTGTGGATTGGTATATAAATAATGTGATGGAAAATAAGGGAATTTTTAGGATAATAAGCATCATTCTGGGTGCGGCGATCATAGTTACCTCAGCCTGTCTTATATTTTTCATATATGAGTACAGGGCAAGCGAGGACCGGTATGAGGAGATAAGGCTGGAAGCCATACCCTACAGAGAGGATGCAGCTTCACTGACTGAAGAGTCGGAGGACACCATTACCTACAATCCCCTTTATGACATCAACAGTGACTATATAGGCTGGATAGAGGCCTGCGAGGGTGAGATTGATTATCCCATGGTCAGGGGAGAGGATAATGAATTTTATCTGAAGCATGACTTTGACGGAAACCGGGCAAGCTGCGGCTGTATATTTGCAGACTGCGAATATGGGATCCCTTTTGAAGGGGCTCTTACGGTGCTCTATGGTCACAATATGAGGGATGGAAGCATGTTTCATTCCCTTTTAAATTACAAGGACAGAGAATACTGTCTGTCCCATCCCTTTTTCTATATAACAACGGATGAAGGCAGGATGGAAGTACAGATATTTTCTGTGTTCAAGTCAGATTATGCAGACATACCCTTTTATCAGGGAGAAATACTCAGTGATGCTTACATAAGTGAGCTTAAGGGACTGAGCATGTATGACATGGGTGTCATACCAGAGGCGGGGGATAAGCTTGTGATGCTCATAACCTGTGAGTATTCCACTTCTGATGGGCGTATGGTGATCTGCGGGGAATTACACGGGGACTAAAATATTCATTTAGGAGCAAACTATGAAGATGAAAAGGTCCAAACTTAAGAAAATGCTGGTAATGCTGCTGGCGTTGGTAATGCTGCTTGGCAGCCAGTCAGGTCTTGTCCTGGCCAAGTCTGATGCCCGGGGAAACTCTGAGGGCTACAGGCTTATCGGAAGCAGGCTTGTGGGCTCTGTCAGGGTAAAGGTCATGGAAAAAGGACAGGCCCTGCCTGAAGATGTCAGGGTTGAGATACTGCCGCTGGAAAACAGCGATGACAAGATCCTGGATGCAGTTGCCATGGATGGCAGCAGTCTGATCACGGCAGTGGATATAACCATATACGACAAGGATGGCAATGAGGTCCAGCCCGATGAAAGCAGGGGCTCGGTGAAGGTCACCTTTGAAAATGTGGATGAGGCTGACAGCTGCGGAATATACCATGTAAGTGATGATCTGAGTCAGGCCGAGGAAGTGGAGTCAAAGACTTCAGCAGACACGGTTGCATTTATTGCAGAGCATTTCTCACTCTATGTGGTGGTAAATAATCCGCCTGTGACCAGCTTTACGGCGTCAGACTCGGTAAAATCACTGACAAGTGATGAATTTGCCGCCCAGGTGCTTGATAAATATACCATACAGACCTCAGGTGCTGATATAACTTCATCAACCACCATGGCCTCAGGGGATACCATTTCCTTATCCTATTATCTTAAGGACCTGGTACTCAAAAAATCCACCTATACAGGTTCCGAGGGCTATGTAAATGATACCTTTGCCATCTATGCAGGCGAGGTCTACTATTTTGACGGTCTTCCAAGCAACGTAACCGGTGCCGCCACCCAGACTGTTAAATCTTCTGATGGTATAGTGCTGGGCACGGCTGAGATAGATGGGAACAAGATCAAATTTACCGTTGATTCGGGAATAAATGAAAGCGTTAATCCCTCCTATGCTGAAAAAGTATTTAATGAAGTTAAGTTTGGCTTTGACTTAAAGATGGATGCCAGCAAGATAAATGACGAGGGAAAATTTGAACTCAGTGGAGGAGTCATAACCACTCCCATCAGCGTGACCGTAAGCGACTATCAGCCTGAATATCCCACCATTGAGAAGAAATCCACGGGACTTACCACGGATGCCACAGGTGATTACATCGGCTGGGAGATAACCATTAAGAATCCCAATAATATAGCAGCTGCCTACAAGGCAAGTGACGTATACCTGACAGATACCATTACAAATGATACTTATCTTGAGGCAGTTAGTGATCTGAAGATAAACGGTACGGCAGCTACTCCGGCCAGCTCGGATGCCACAGGCTATACCATAGACCTGACCACGGCTACCACAGATACGACCACAGGCGGTAAGGTGATCACCATTACCTACAAGACCAAGGTAAAATTTGCAGATATGCTCACCGCTTTGGGCATTCCGGCTGATGGCAAGCTTAAGCTTGAGGATACTCTGAATACGGCAAGCCTTGCCCATGACAATGGGGGAACCAAGGAAGTGATCAAGGACGCCTCGGATAATCCTCTGACTGCAACAGCTACTACCACAGTACAAAAGGATTTTACCAATACCATAACCTTTACAAAGACCGATTCCACACCGGTCATACAGGCAGATGGCTCTGCAAATGTGACCTGGACCATAAACTTTACCGTAACAGGCTATGCTCTTAAGGATGTAAATATTTACGATTATTTCAAGAGCACAGGCTCGGATTACGACAGGATGACTTATGTCAGCACAGATACCTGTACCAAGACGCCTGACAGCACGGTTACTACAGCAGGAACAGACAGCAATGGCAATGCCTATACAATGTACTGGCATTATGACAGCCTGTCTGCAGGTACCTACAGCATACAGTACACAACCAACATTCCGGACTACTGGAAATATACCCATTCCAATGGCAGCAGCAAGGTGAGCAACAAGGTATGGGCGGATTATAAGCTGGATGTGGGAACCGGCATCGGACCTATCCCTTCAGGTATAACCACCAAGGAACTGACCGGTATAAGTACAACCTTTGCCAGCAAATCCTACAATTCGGACACAGGCTATGGCTATGATGCTGCCAATGGTATCATCAACTGGAAGATCACAGTCAATCCCAATAAGTCCGAGCTTAAGGGTCTTGTCATAACCGATATGATACAGGCCAAGCAGGAATGGCTGGCAGGACAGACAGTCTACTACAGCACTGATGGAGGTACGACCAAGCATGCTCTTGCGGCAAGTGCTGTAGATACAAGTGATTCGGCCAATATTAAGCTTACTCTGGGAGATCTATTTGACGGTAAGACAGGTATAGTGTATGTACAGACCAGGGTTACAGATGAAGAGGTGCTTATTTCCAATACCTCCTTTAACCTGGGCAACAAGGCTCAGATAGTGGCAACGAATGTGGACCCCATAGAGGTGAGTGACTATACCAACAGCAAGCCCTCTACCAAGATGATCTCCAAGACAAAGAGCGTGGCCTATGATTACGAAGATCATACTCTGACCTATACCATCAAGGTCAATGAAAACAAGCAGAAGATGGCCTATAATCCCATAGTGTTAGATGAGCTTCAGGATTATATGATCATGGACAAGACTTCTCTGACTATTACCCAGGGAAGCGCAACAGATATCAAGGCATCAAGTACAGTTGAATTGCCCACCACAGAAAAGGGCGGCACACTGAAGATTACTCTGCCCAAGATGGAAACAGACTCCTACGTGGGAACGGATGATGCCATATACACCATCACCTACAAGGTAAAGGTGGATGACAACTACCTTAACACAGAGGGTACCAAGGGCTCTACCGAGATCAAGAATACGGCTGCTCTGTATATAGGGGAGAAAAAATACGCTGAGGCTACGGACAGCTTTAATATAAGCAACAGCTCCGCAGTAAAGACGGTAACTCCTGCATCTGACAAATATGAAGCTACCTACAGCATCCTGATCAATCAGGCAAAGACCTCGCTCAAGGCGGGTACAGTAATAGAAGATACCCTGCCCGCTGACATGGCTGTGGACGAGAGCACCCTTGATATTAAGAAGATCAATGTAAATAAATCAACAGGTGCCATGTCAGACGGCGCAAGCCTTGTTAAGGGTACTGACTATACAGTAAGTGTTTCAGATGGCAAGCTTAAGATAACCTTTGTAAATGCAAGCACGGAATGTATGAAACTGACCTATGTGCTCAAATACACAGGAGATTATGACAGCCTTGCAGCAGGTTATGAATTTACCAACAGCTTCAGTCTGACAGGCTTTGATGCCACCGAGAGCGTAAGCAATAATGCCAAATTCGGAAAATCAGCCTGGGCTTCAGTACATACCTCCGATATCTATTATGTGTATGTGTATAAGACCGACAAGGCTGATAACAAGCCCTTAAGCGGTGCAAAGTTCACCATATACAAGGGAACCAGTCCTGACACGGCGACAGCGCTTATTACGGTCACCACAGGTGATGACGGATATGCTTATTTCAGCGGACTTAATACCACGGATACCTATTACGTGGCCGAGACCCAGGCACCTGAGGGATATGTGATCTCCACCTCAGACAAGGTGAGTGTGACTCCCATTAAGGGCAAGGATAATGCCAAGGCAAGCCCTGTAAGCTTTGAGGATGAGGTCAAGGTGGATGCAGCAGCAACCAGTCCGGACGGCTCGGACGGTACAGGTGATCCCGGCAACAGCCCGGATGGCGATGACGGACCGGGCAGCAGCTCTTCCTACAAGACTACGCCTAAGAACGCGCAGTCTACTGCTGCAGGAGCTGACTCGGGACAGGCTGTTTACGGAACAGGGGTAAAGACAGGAGACAATAACAGGGTAGTCATTGCAGCAGCATTGCTTGCGGCGTTGATACTTGCTTATGTGGGACTGTTCCTGTACAGACGCCTTAGGGTGAATAAAAAGTAAATAAATTACACTTAAGTATTTACACAGATAAAGGGAAGCATTTACATGCTTCCCTTTTTAATTATGATATAATGACTCTTGAGGCAGATGATGGAGCGCCTGTTCTGTCACCTGCCTTTACTTAAATAGGGCTACGAAATAAAGGAGGGTTTGAAAATGGATCGTACTTTTGACATAGGTATACTTAAAAGTCCGGAGAGATTTTGCGAAAATAAGCTTCCGGCTCATTCTGACCATATAATCTATGCCTCTGAGGCAGAGCGCAGCAGCGGCGCTACCTCCATGCGGTATTATCTTAACGGTGTATGGAAGTTTCATTATGCGCCAAATCAGACTCTTGCACCAGAGGGCTTTGAGGCCTCTGATTATAATGCGCAGGGCTGGGATGACATATATGTGCCCGCTCATATACAGCTGGAGGGCTATGACAGGCCCCATTACACCAATACCACCTATCCCTGGGAGGGAAGGGAGAGTATAGTGCCGGGAGAAATCCCCACTGAATTTAATCCGGTGGCATCCTACATCACCCATTTTGAGCTGCCAAAGGCATGGAAGGGAGACTCTGCCTATATATCCTTTAAAGGTGTGGAAAGCGGCTTTGCCCTGTGGATAAATGGGGAATATGTGGGATATGCCGAGGACTCCTTTGATGCTTCAGACTTTGACATTACCCCTTATGTACATGAGGGTGATAATAAGCTGGCGGTGAGAGTGTGGAAATGGACTGCCTCAAGCTGGTGTGAGGACCAGGATTTCTTCAGATTTTCCGGAATATTCAGGGATGTATATATCTACAGGGTACCAGGGGCTCACCTGCAGGACCTTAGGCTGCTTCCGGGGCTTAATGCAGATATGACCGCAGCATCACTTAAGATTGAAATGGCTGCAAGCGGAAGCGGCTCTGCCGATATAACCCTGTATGATGCGGCTGTGGGAGTGCTGCGGCCTGACAGCTGGAATCTGCATACAAGGAAGGCTGTGGGCAGGGCGCAGGTGGCATTTGACGGAAGTGTTAAAGAGAAAGCCGATGCCTGTGAAGCTTTGCTACAAAATGATGACATACGTGTCAGCTGCAATATCCCTGTTGATGCTCCCATGCTTTGGAGCGCGGAGCAGCCCAATCTGTACCATCTGCTGATAGAGGTCAAAGACAAAGAGGGCAATACGGTGGAGGTCATTTCTCAGAATGTGGGCTTCAGACGCTTTGAACTGGTGGATGGCATCATGACGCTCAATGGCAGACGTATTGTGTTTAAGGGTGTCAACAGGCATGAATTTTCATCGGTGAGCGGCAGGGTGGTAAGCTACAGGGAACTGCTTAAGGATATAGTCACCATGAAGCGTAATAATATCAACAGCATCAGGACCTGTCATTATCCGGATAACAGCGATATTTATGAAGATGGGGTGGTCCAAAGCGGTATCTATGAGCTGTGCGATGTGTATGGTCTGTATATGATCGCAGAGAACAATCTGGAGAGCCATGGCACCTTCGAGGCCTATGAAAGAGGCCATGTGGGTGAGGATTATGTGGTGCCGGGCAATAACCCCAAATGGCTTAATATGATGCTTGACAGGGTTAATTCCTGCTATCAGACCAATAAGAATCATCCCTCCATCCTGATCTGGTCCTGCGGAAATGAGTCCTACGGAGGAGAGGTCATAGCCAGGATGGCTGACAGCTTCAGGGCTCTGGATGATACGAGGCTGGTGCATTATGAGGGCATATTCCACGACAGGAGTTTTCCTGACACCTCGGACATGGAAAGCCAGATGTACACTCCCGTGGAGGGAATCAAACAATTCCTTAAGGAGCATCCGGACAAGCCCTTCATATGCTGCGAATATACCCATGCCATGGGCAATTCCTGCGGCGGAATGCATCTTTACACCGATCTGACTGATAATGAGCCCAGATATCAGGGCGGCTTTATCTGGGATTATATAGACCAGTCCATTTACAAAAAGGACAGATACGGCCGGGAATATCTGGCCTATGGCGGGGATTTCGGGGATCGGCCCTCGGATTATGAATTTTCCGGCAATGGCATTGCCTATGGCGGTGGTAGAGAGCCCTCGCCCAAAATGCAGGAGGTCAAGTACAATTACAGAAATATTACGGCAAAGCTGTCAGATGAGGGCATACTGATCACAAATAAGAATCTCTTTGTATCTACGGCAGCCTACAACTGCGATGTAATACTCTGCGGGGACGGTGTGGAGATCATCAGGGCCCGCATTGATACGGACGTAGCCCCCTTAAGTGAGAAATCATACGCATATCCCGAGCAGATAGTGTTTGCAAAGGAACATATGGCGGGCAATAAGGAGCTTTCGGTAACGGTCTCACTGACTCTCAAGCAGGACGAACTGTGGGCAAAGGCAGGACATGAGGTCTCCTACTCCCAGATGGTATATAAAAAGCCTTACAAGGCACATATCTGTGATATTGCCCCCAGGGTCATTGACGGCAACAATAATGTGGGAGTCAGCGGTGACGGCTTCAGGGCCTTATTTTCAAAGACAGGTCCCGCACTGGTATCCTATGTATATGCAGGGCGCGAGATGATAGATAAGATACCTGCCCCAAGCTTCTGGCGGGCCCCTACCAACAACGACAGCGGTAATATGATGCCTGCCCGTTACGGAGCCTGGAAGCTGGCCGGTATGTATGCAGACACCAGGGCAGCAGGCAGATTTGAGGATGTGGCTCCCGTCATAAAGATGCAGGAGCATTCGGTGCAGCTGACCTATACCTACAGGATGCCCACCAGTCCGGTGAGCAGCTGCCTGGTGGCCTATGAGGTCTTCGGTGATGGGGCAATTACCGTAACCATGCATTATGATCCCATAGAGGAGCTTAAGGATATGCCGGAGTTCGGTATGCTCTTTGTACTGCCGGCAGATTATTCCAAAGTGGAATATTACGGCAGGGGACCCGAAGAAAATTATGAGGACAGGAAGGAGGGCGCCAGACTGGGAGCCTTTGAATTCATGGTGCAGGATAATGTATCCGGCTATCTGGTGCCCCAGGAGTGCGGCCTGCGCACAGATGTAAGGCGTGCAAGGGTAGTTGACAGAAAGGGCAGAGGGATGGAATTTACGGCAGATGAGTATTCACTGTCGGTGCTGCCCTATACACCCCATGAAATGGAAAATGCCGCTCACGAGTACGAACTGCCTCCCATACATCATACGGTGGTGCGCGTTCTCAAGCAGCAGATGGGCGTGGCCGGAGATGACAGCTGGGGGGCCAGGCCTCTGCCTCAATATCTTATAGATGTAAGTAAGCCCATCGAGTTCTCCTTTACCTTTAAGGGAATATGATCCGGCGAGTTTAAAAATCATTAAGTCAGTACATAGTCAGGATAAATTGTGATATTATTAAAATAATAAGAAACAAGGGTTGGGTTTGCCACTTGCAGTGGCAGGGCTTTTATCATCAGATCTGCTCTGGCATAAATGTCTTAAGGCAGAGTCCATATGCAAAATCAGGGAGTGAAGCATTCAGGACCCGGACTTAAGACATTTATACCAAAGTAGGGCCGAAAGCCAAAAGCCCTGTGCGTACAGGTAGCCATGGGATGAACACTTGGGGAGAGAAGCCTATGAAATCACGTTTTAATAACGATACTGAGAGAAATAATTACGTGGGAATGCTCACGCATCTGGCAGTGGTGGTGCTGATGCTGCTGCTGGCCTGTCTGCGTACCGCCCAGGGTGGTATAAAGCCCATGCTTTTAGGTATCTATTTTATACTGGGGCTGGGACCCAATATACTGGAACTGCTCAGTTGGAAGAAGGACCACAAGACTCCCATGATCAAGCATTATCTGGCCATAGGTTATGCCATTTTCTATACGGCATATCTTTTCTGCTCGGCCAATTTTATAGTATTTATGTTTGTGGTGCCGCTGATCGTGATCATTACCATTTACAACGACAACAAATATTCCCTAATGATCAATTCGGGGGTAGTGATAGAGGTCATACTGGTCAATGTGATCGGACTGAAATATGGTAAATACGGGATAAACAGCAGCGATACTGCAGCCATCAGCATAATGAGCATAATCCTTATGGCCTTATTTTCACTGGTGGCAGCCCAGATAATCAACAAGAACCTCAGTGACAAGATAAGTGTCATAACCGATGTGGCCAAACATACAGAGGAAGGTATAGAGGATATCAACCGGGATCTGCAACTTCTGAGTGAGAGTTCGGCCAATACCAAGAGTGCCATGAATGAGGTCAACTCAGGTACTGCCAATGTGGCTGATGCAGTGCAGAACCAGCTGCTGCAGACACAGCAGATCGATGACAGGGTCAGCACGGTCAACACTTCAGCTGATCAGATGTCAGGCAATCTGAATAAGACATTGGAATGTGTCGAGGTCGGCAACAGACAGATAGAAAAGCTGGCCAGTCAGGTGGACGCTTCGGTTGCAGTGAGCGAAGAGGCTATAAAGAAGCTGGACAATCTGACCGGAAGTATGCATGAGATGAACAAGATAGTACGTCTCATAGACGATATTGCTTTCCAGACCAACATACTGGCTCTTAATGCCAATGTGGAGGCTGCCAGGGCAGGTGAAGCAGGAAGCGGCTTTGCGGTTGTGGCAGGAGAGGTATCTGCCATGTCGGTAAGGACCAAGGAGGCTACCGCCAACATCCAGGAGATGATAGCCAACGTATCGTCTTCCATAGAGGATGTAGTTGGGGTAATAGATCAGATGGCAGCAGGTATCAAGGAAGAGAAGAAATGCAGTAGTGATGCCAGCAGTGCCTTTGAAGATATCAGCGTTAATGCTGATCATATGCAGCAGAGCCTGAATGAGCTTATTAACAATCTAGGTGTCCTGATAAAGGCCAATCAGGAGATATCCGATTCCATATCCGTAATATCTTCAATTACCGAAGAGGTATCGGCACTGGCTGATGAAGCCATGAGCTCCGAAGAGAAAAATTCCGAGGTTGTGGATACCGTATACACTAAGATGCAGATGCTCTTAGGAGAGGTAAATGACAAGGAAGTGTAATTATTCTCAACGGAGATGGTAAAGGACATTTTTATTGAGAAGATAACATAGATAGAAGCAAGTCTTTTGTCGTAGTCCCACTGGATTCTCGATAGATGAAAAAAGTTCTTTGATATTGAGAAAATTTCTCGATAAGTAAAATAAATTTATTGCCTATTGTGAAATTTTAGTATAAATGTGAAGCCTATGATTAATGCAGTGCTTTTTTTCTCAATTAAAGCGCTAAGTTGATTCTGTATCGAGAATCCGCCTATGCAGTACGGGCCTGGTTAAAGCATTTACTCTGACTGCACTGCATCATCCTTAATGTGCCTACGCAGTACTGCTCCGGTCACGCTTCAACGCTTGCTGTTCATCCCAGTGCAACATCCAGTATCATCATCAGGGAAAATCCCACTGCAAACATGATGGAGCCGATGTTGGAATGGGCGCCCTCGCTCATCTCGGGAATCAGTTCCTCCACTACCACATATATCATGGCTCCGGCGGCAAATCCCAGCAGATATGGAAGTGCGGGAATGAGTATGCTTGAGAGGAAGATAGTGAGCAATGCAGCCAGGGGCTCCACAGCACCTGAGAGCACGCCCAGGATAAAAGCCTTTTTCTTTGAGGCACCCTCTGAGCACAAGGGCATGGAGACGATGGCCCCCTCGGGGAAATTCTGCACGGCAATACCTATGGCAAGAGCCAGAGCACCCATATAGGATATATTGCTCTGACCGGAGAGCCAGCCGCTGTAGACGACTCCCACGGCCATGCCTTCGGGAGCGTTGTGGATGGCAACAGCCAGTATCATCATGGTGGTCCTGCTTAGATGTGACTTCACACCTTCCGTCTCCCCCGTATCCCAATGAAGATGGGGTGTGATGGAATCCACCAGCAGCAGAAATCCAATACCGCACCACAGGCCTGTCAGGGCAGGGAAGAAGGACCATTTCCCATAGTCAGCAGACTGCTCGAGGGCAGGGAGTATAAGGCTCCAGATGGAGGCGGCGATCATGACTCCGGCTGCAAAGCCCGTAAGGGCACGCTGCAGATTGGATCTGATCTGACGACTCATAAAAAATACACAGGCGGAACCAAGAGAGGTTCCAAGAAAGGGAATCAAAAGCCCTTCAAGAAGTTTAATATTCATATCAATTGACCTATTACGGCGGTTAGCCAAGGCTTACCACCGTGCATTATTATATTCCAATTCCATATGTAAAAACACAGGATAATTAAGTTTCGGGTTCAGTGGTGGGTTCCGTGGCGGACTCGGTTGCGGGCTCAGTTACGGGCTCCGAGGTGGGCTCCGAGGTGGGCTCAGTAGTTGGCTCGGTAGTAGGC
>R03__coassemble_702_pt1 | contig 17881 bp, 14 predicted proteins | sample R03__metabat2_low_PE_031 | metagenome-assembled genome bin R03
ATATTACCCATGGCACCTGCAAGATTCTTGAGAGTGCCCGCGGCCTTGCCTGCTGCCGATGCTGCTGCCGCTGCCGCTCCAAGGCTTCCCCCCAGAGCACCGCCGCCTTCCATTTTATCAGCTTCTTCCTCTGTATAGGATTTCGGAGGAGCATCGGGAAATACCAGCACCGCCTTGGCCACATTGCCTAACAGTCCCGCTGTATCCGCTGATATCGCCTGTCCTAAATCAGCTAATGACATTTATGCTCTCCTTTCTTTCCCCAATTTTTGATCAAAGGCCTCTGCGCCTTCTCTCTGTGTCCATTTTCTTTTCAAGCTTTGTATATACCCTGTCATATATATCCTGCAGCTGTCCCGAAACATTACGGCTTACCATATCCTCCAGCTCGTGTCTGGTATTTACCTGCAGGTCATTTATCCTGTTTGTTACTATTTCATGGATGGTCTCTGTATTATTAACAGTCTCAACAGTACGCTCCACATCCTGTCTGGTCACCCTGTTGACATTTCTTATTTCCTCAAGCACCTCTTCGCTTATATCTTCTCTCTCAACCCTGTGGGTCAGGTTAAGCTCCGTATAGTTGCTCTCGGTTATATTATTGATCCTTCTGTCATTACGCCTGCGAAGGTTTTCCACCATCTGGGTGGTAACCTCCTCACTGCTGGGCAGATATTCAATGCCCACCTCTTCGGGAGTAAGATTTCCGGCTTCCATCAGATATTCAAGTGAAAATCTGGGCGGATTGTTTACCGCTTCCATAAGCACCCTTTCCGCCAGGGTTGTCTGATCTATATTGACATTTTCAGGAGCATTTAAGATTTCTTCCCTTAACTGCTGCTGCCTGATGATATTCTGCTGATTGAAGAAATCAAGCTGCTGCTTTAACAGTTTTTCTTCATCCGTTACCCTGATTATCTGCTGATTATGCCTTGAATTATCCTGGGCAAGTTGGTTAACATAATTAATCAGCTGGGTGGGTTCCATCCGCTGGGTGGCCTCTTCTATGGCATTTTCATCAAGCTCTGTAATGTTCTGGGAATTATCCAGATACTGGGTCACCTCGCTTAAGGCCGCCTCCGAATTTTCAAACAGCTGGTTTAGGGCCCTTATTTCACCTTCCTGGTGGTTCACAAGACGGCTCATATACTGTTCAGTCACATCTTTCGAGATCTCCAGCCTGTTATGGTAGGAATTAAATCTCTCAAAGGTATTATAGGCAGTTTCATAAAGAGCATTTTCAATCCTGAACCAGACATCCTTACTGCTTGAGAGTTCATTATATCTCATGGAATACATCTGATTTAAGGTATTGAGCAGCACCGCGCTTATAAGCTCACTGTTTGTCTGTCTGCTGTCCTGCTTAAAAGTATATTCATCACCCAGCTCAAATACATTTAACCTGCTGTACTCTAAGGGTGCCTCCTCATAGGAATAATAATTTTTCAGTTTATTGAGCAAAATATTGGAGGCTGCAATATTCTGTTCCGAAAGCTGCATCTCCACATCGGAAATATAGCTGTTGGAGTCATAATGAGCAGAGGCGAAATTCAAAAGCTCCTGATATATGGCTCCGGTGGACAGACGGTTGAATATATCCTGATGAAGGTAATATACGGATCTGCCCTCATTATCCTCCTCATTATCTGCCTCATTTTCCTTCTTTTGTTCTTCAATAAAGGTCCTATACTGTTCTAAGACCTCACCGCCATTCCAGTAGAGATCTATCAGTTCATTTATGTTGCGGGTTTCCTGCTTTAGTACATTTACCTGCCGCATAAACTGTGCCACATCCGTAACTCCCATCTTACGAAGCATATTGGAAATGAACACATTATCCTGATAGGTCATCTCGTAGGTATCACTTACCAGTATACGGTTGAGCACCGAATTGATAAGATTGACCTTCAGCTCCTGATTGTGATTGAGCTGGGTGTTTTCAACCAGCGCCGTCATACCGCCCTCTCCCACGTATACGGAAGCGGGTTCGGATATGAAATGCAGCATGTCAATGGCTTCAATATCAGCATTTATCTGATTGTAATTATCTTCTATCCTGTTAGTAAAGTTATCAGAAACAGTAAGTATGGAAGGATCAACTGTAAGCGCGATCGGTGTTCTAATGGTAAGCAATCATCCTTCCTCCTTCCTAATTATTTATTCAGAAAATCCGTTATTGACTGGGCCGACTTGACCTGGGGCCAAAGTCTTGCCTGGGTGTTTTTCATAGGCTTAACCGTAGCCGATGACTGCTTGGGCCACAGCCTGCTCTCGGATTTCTGCATAGGCTGGGTATTGGCGCTCTTGGTGTCGGGATAGGTCCTGACCTCGCTCTCATTGCCATCAAAGCTGCTCTTTACCGCGCTTTCGGTCTCGGGGTAGCTGCGGGCCTCAGTCTTGTTGCCCTCAAAGCCGCTGGTCTGCGCGTTCTTTTTGGGAGGGTATACATTACCTGCAGCCTTGCTTGCCATTTCGCTTGCAGTGGCGCCACCGTAAAGGCCTGTGGAGCCATCCTGCCTGCGGCTCTCATTTGACTGCTTATGCACCTTTGTCTTGGCATCTTCAAATTCAAATACGTGCTCCTCGGCCGCTTTTGCCATATTCTCAGCTGACACACTGCCGTATTTGCCTGTCAGCCCGTCCTTCTTACGGCTCTCATTTGAACTGGCATGGGCCTTGGAACCACCCTTATCGTACTGTTCGCCGTCTATTTCATATACATGATCCTCAGCAGCTTTAGCAAGCTCCTCCTTGGTCTTATAGGGAGTCTTGCCCCTGTCCTTGGAATCCACATGGTTTTCAGTGGATTTTGCATGGGTCTTTGAGCTTTTTCCCTTATAGGTATCGCCCTCTATCTCATAGACATTATCCTCAGCGGCCTTGGCCATCTGGGACTTACTCTTATAATCAACAATTCCGTTTTTATTGCTGTTTACGTGTCTTTCCTTGCTCTTTTCATACCTGGGCTTGCTGCCTGACTTGGCCTTGCTGTCACCCAGCTTTGTGTCCTTGGCTATCTCGTATACATTCTCATCAGCGGCCTTGGCCATTTCCTGTTTATTCTTATAGAGCACATTGCCATAGTCGTTGCCCGATACATGACTGACCTTTGAGCTTGAATATCTGGGCTCGGCAGCTGACCTGACCTTCATATTCTTGTCTACAGTATCCTTGGCTATTTCGTATACATTCCTGTTAGCCTCCTCAGCCATGGCTTCCTTGTCCTTATAGGTAATGCTGCCATTTGAATTGCCTGATACATGACTGGTCACGGACTGTTCATACCTCGGCTTGGCTCCGCTCTTTACCTTCATATTCTTGTCCACGGTATCCTTGGCAATCTCATATACATGTGCATTGGCAAGGTCGGACATTTCCTGTACGCTCTTTTCACCCACAGTATTGCTTTCGGAATATGCCTCATTACTTGAAGCCTTAAGCCTGTTGAATACACCGTTGCCTTCCTTACCCTTGAACTGTCCGCCATCTAAGAAATCCCAGGTATCCACGCTGTCATCATATACAGTGGAAGGTATCCTCAGGCACATCATCTCCCTGTAGGCTATGGTGGTAGTCTCTACAAAAAGTCCGCTGGATTCAGCATTCAGTTCGCCGGTAGTCTTGCCGATGACAGTACAGCCTGTAAAGGTGTAGGTCACCACCGGTCTGAAGGTGGGAAATGCAAACTTATTGACAAACAGTATCAGCGGAAGCACCAGTTCTGTTCCCAAGGGCAGGGGATCTACATAATCCACACCCACATATCTTTCCACCTGAAGTGTAAAGGGCTTGGTTATGGCCTTACGCTTCATATGGACGTAATCATTGACTCCGCCTTCCTGTATATAATCAAATTCATTTTCCTTGGTGAAGCCCTTTACAGACCTGCAGGGCAGATCCATAGCGCCTTCAACCCTTATCATGAAGGAAAAATTGATCACAGGCACGCTACCGGTATTTCTGACCACGATATTGGTTTCTTCAGGTCCGCTTACCGTATTGGTTCGAGCCGAATTATATGTGGCACCATTTACAATTGTAACTGTTGAGTCATTATCAGCCATTCTCTACCTCCTACATCGATCTTGTAGGTTTCATATCCAAAATACTCTTCTCTTTCGAACTGTTATTTGAGGGATTGATATTTTTGTGTATCTGTGATATCTCACTGCACCATCTTCGTCTGCTTCTGTGGTCCAAGCCCATAACCTCCTCGCCGGACCAGTGGAAATAATAAGATAAAAAGCTCATCTCCTTATACAGGGCATCCGACGGATACAGCTTTAACCCTCCAAAGTAAAATTTACGGGAGTCTCAACCACCTCTCCGCAATGTGGGCACACAACCCTCATCATGGGAGGCTCCACATCATTTATCCTCTGGTACATATCCTGAAGAAAGGCAAGGTCTGCCGTAAAAAGCTTCTCGATGATATTGGGAGTTACCATGGGTACGCCCTCTAACTCTGTGATGACCTTTCCCAAAACCACTATGGTCAGATAAGAAGGATTGGACAATACTCTGGGGTCCCTGGTGGCGCTTATCTCATCGCCTGCCGTGGCAAGTCTCATTTTTCCCTGTCTGTGTACCTGCCCCGTGCTGTCCACATATCCCTTGGGTAATGTAAATTCGTATACTGTTTCCATAGTTTTTGATCCTTTCTTCTCTATCTTAAGATCTTTGTTAATATCTGAAATATTTTATGTTAAAAATCCATTTTAAGGATTTCTGTGTTCAAATTTATGTGTTTTTGATCATTCATAAAAAAACAAAAAGCAAAATCCTATTCCCGGGGCCCTAAGGCCCCGAAGAATAAAATTTTGTAGCTTAGTTAGGAATTATAAGTTCCTCATATGCCAATTCAACTGACTCGATTGCCACCTCTGACTGAAGTGCGTTAAGATCGGGTGCGTTATACTTTGTAACCCATGCATTGGAAAGTACCCATACACGGCTTCCTGTGATGCCTGTAGCCTTCTGCTGGGGAGCACCACCGTTGATATCGATCATCTCGATCTCAACATTGTAACGAGGCATCTGGCCTCTTACCTCTGATACACATTCCTGAATCCATGTCTTAAAAGCAGAATCCAAAGTATATCCAAGCTTAAGTGTAACATTGCCGTGCTTTACAAGTCCGGGAATCTTAACCGGTGCAAGGCTGTTGGCATTACCCTGACGGAACTCGATCACGTCAACGCTGGCCTCAATACCTGTCACCTCACTGAAAGCTGCTGTACCTTCTACCTGATCCACATGAACGAGGAAGTTCATTTTTGTTAAGGGGTAGCTTAAGGATTTTTCGTTTTCATAAGCTGTTGCTGCCATATTCATTTACTCCTTTTCTATTTTCCTAATTATTCCTCAGTTCCTCCGCCTGCTTCAGCTGTATGCTGGGTTACGCGGAAGATTACGAACTCTGCGGGACGGCTGGGTGCGATACCTACATTACAGATAAGTCTGCCGTTCATGATATCGTCCTTTGTCATGGTTGCAGGTCCTATTTCAACAAAGTATGCTTCAGCTGCGGAAGCACCTGCTAACATACCGTTTCTCCACATATTGTCAAGGAAGTTGGCAATTGTGAGATGAACTCTCTGCCACAAAGCAACATCGTTGGGCTCGAATACAACCCAGTTGGTGTTGGCCTTGATGCTCTCCTCTACATAGATGAAGAGACGTCTTACGTTGACATACTTGAAGTTAGAATTGCTTGAAGCAGTTCTGGCGCCCCATACACGGATGCCCTGTCCGGGAAGTGCACGGATCAGGTTGATGCCTGCGGGATTTAAGATATCCTGCTCTGCCTTTGTATAGTTAACTGAAAGTCCTGTACAGAATACTGACTCATTTGCAGGAGCCTTATGAACACCACGGTTGATGTCAGTTCTTGAGTAAACACCAAGTACTGCACCTGAAGGGGGAATAAAATCAGGCTGGCTGGTTGAACGGTCAAATACCTGGATCCAGGGATGATACATAGCTGCATAAGTAGAGTCGATCATCTCTCTGTACTGAAGAAGATCCTTGGTCTTGTACATATCCTTGGGCATATCAATAACTGCGAATCTGCTCTTTAAGTTCTCGCAATGACCAACTAAAGCTACGATAACCTCGGGTATTGTAACGCCGGGTATAGCCATCATGCTGACTGTTGTATTCTCCTCGAATGCTACGATACCTGTTCTCTTGCCGGGGCCATTGTCCTCGCCCATGAAGGTACCTGCGTTAACCTTGCTCATAGAACCGTTAACACCACCCTCAAGAGTGAACATTCCGTCTGTGTTCTCGCCGCCTAATACAGATGCAACGGGATTTGCAATAACATTTGCATTGCTGATCTCAACCTTAACCAGCTCTGAGTTAGCCAGTCTGTAGCCAACATAATTAGGGCTTGAAATGTTAAGTGACAGTCCGCCGTAGTTTTCAGCCTCATCACCGTATCTTACGCTCATGTCGAACTCTACAAGGTTAACTACCGTTGTAGGGATAAGAGCTGTATCCACGGGATTTGCCTTCCACTTATTTTCAAATGTAATGCTGTTATCGAAGATAGTCTTGATCTTGTTGTATTCCTTGCCTACTACTACCAGATCGCCCTCACGGAAGCCTTCGATGGTCTTAGCCACATAGGACTCACCGTTCTTGCCTACTAACTGCATCTTCTTCTTTGCTACAGTGTTTAAATAAACCTGTATCTTATTTCCCCACTTACCTTCATTGGCAGCTGTCAGGGTCATGATACCCTTCTTAACAGTTGCTGCCTTGGCATCGTTAGGGATAACACGTGATACGTAGCAGCGTGTTCCACCATTTGCAAAGAACTGCTCTACGCAGGGAGCCAGATATCTGTACTCGCCATATTCAAACTCGCTTAAAGGACCACCGAACTGCTTAACAAAGCTTCTGTAGCTTGTTACCAGTGAAGGTGCACCAACGCTGGGTCCTTTTTCTGCAAAACCTATAAAACCTGCTGTAGAAGTTCCAACTCCTTCTATTGATCTGGGAGAATTATCATATTCTTCCACGTATACTCCTGGTGAAAAATATTCAGCCATTTCGTATCTCCTTTCTTATCTAAATTATCACTTTTGTCTGTCCTGGATTCGCAATCGAAATCTTGCCGCCACCTAATGCGCACATTAGGGACGAATCTTGTGTAAGCGCCACCTTAGAATCAACTAATACCTTAGGATTACCCGGCATCCAGGGTCCTGCCGGAGTAGGTGTACACGGCTGCGGTGTAAGCACGCCCAGGGCTGCTGCCGTAGCTGATGCAACTGCTGGGTTCGCTAGAGATGTACACATTGCAAAAGGTGTAACATTCGTGTTCGGTGCCATATCCTGTATGGTACACATCGGCTTACCATCTGCCAAAACTGTGGTCTGCGAGGTGCAGTTTAAGGTTCCGGGGGCAGTTCCGAAGGGACACATGATCTGCGCACCTGTCACTACAGCGACTCCCATTTCTATAACCTCCTTCCTTCAGGATCGTCCAAGTTTTTCCTGATAAATGTGGGCTTACCGTTCACTACATAGCGGATAAGATACTCCGCACTCTTGCCGTTCTCCCTTATGCGCAGGATATAGTGATCATCCTCTACGCTTCCCCGTATCAAGCGGACAACGGTTTCCTCCGGCACAACCTTCTGTTCCAAAGGACTTCGCAGCTTAAGCAGAAGCTTATCTGCCTTTCTGGCAATGGTGAACTCCTCAAAGTCCTCCAAGGAGCTATGAAGCACTGCATAATTCATTTCCCCAAGATATTTAGAGGAGAAAAGCTTGAGCATCTGCTTTTGTTCGATGTAATTTCCTATTGCCGCCATTGGATTGTCAAGCTGGACTGCCGTTATGCTCTCGATGCCCTTCATGTCGCCCTCAATGCTTATGACATCATCGCTGCCATAGCTCTTGAGCCTGGGTATGAGCGCAACCTCTATTTCAGGCTGCCTGTTTGACAGTTTTTCATAATCCACATCCACGGTAACGGGCAGGTAGCCCTTTACATCTACCGATAGCTTCATATTCTCTCTGCCGTGATTGATGAGGATAAATGCCCCATCCCGGTTAAGGAGTGTTAGAATCTGACCATCCTTTTGAAAAATCGCCTGTTTTTCATCTACGGGGTTGCCGGTGGTCGTATCAATCAGCCTTACCGCAAGATCCAGTGTGTACCGTATCGTTACGTCTGCCAATTATTCTATTCCTCCTTTCTCTCCCCTTTTAGCTTGATGCCAAAGGTTGCTTCAGCTACACGAGGAGGTTCTACAACCATTTCAGATGACAGGAATACAGGTGCCGCCTTGTAGAACAGGCTTATCTCATAAGGCTTGTTGATAGCCTGCCACACCCTTACCTTCTCATCCAGCGCCATCTTCGCCTGAGACAGCACGATGGGAGGTTCGTCATCCTCTAACCATGGTTGCAATTCGCTGGGCTTTATGGAACTGTTGTCATTGATGATCTGAGCAGCCCGCCCCACGATCTTTTGTATATCCGGTGCTTTTAATCCCATCTGGGAAGAACCGTTGATAAAAAGCATATAGTAAAGACTATATGGCTTAGACGGCTTAACTAACTGTACGCGTCCTCTCTCCACCATGGGAGGTGCTGCTATCTGGGTCTCTTCTCTGATCTCATACAGATAAAGGCCTACAATGTAGTCAACATCCTGTGAAGCAGGTGAAGATATCTCTATATTGTTGGGAGTAGGCACAGGCTCCGGACACATTTTTTCTCTTAGGTTCCTGACTATAAATGCGCTTACGTCCGCTATGATCGTATAATCCGCCATTATGCTCCTCCTTCCTCTAATTTTTCCAAAAATTCTTTTGCTTTGGTTTCAGTGGTTCCGTCATATCCCACTCCCAGGGTTACCTCATTTAAGTACTCTGCCTTAATGGAGAATAATCCGATGGAATCCTTTTCGGTAATATAGACATCCTTGTTATAGAGCTTTGCTTCGGATTTAAGCTTCTTGGTGGTATTGCCTGTGGTCTCAAACTCATCCTTGCCCGAAGTAAACTCATCGTAGTTTGTGCCCTTTTGCATGGTGCCTGTTGAATACTGATCATTGAAAATGTATCTGTAGCCCATGACGCCTGCCAGGGTGCTCGCGGGAACATACTCACCGCTTTCCGTGGACATCTTGGTATAAATGTAATCGTTGGTCTCCTTGACCTCAGTAGCCAGAGTGCCCGCCAGCCTCAGGGCATCCCTGTAGCTGTTGTTCTCTCCATACCACTCAAGTGCCAGTATGGCCGCTGCCTGATCGGCTGCCGAAGCATTTTCAAAGCTGCCTCCCAGCAGATCATTTAACAGGGACAGCATCTCATCCTTGCTCAAGGTACCGTCTCCGGCTCCGTTTATTGCATCGCTGACATCAGAGGTATCCAGGTCTGAGCCTGTGGAATTCTTGGCATCATTTATCTCGGCCAATGCTGCCGCCGCTGCATTTGGATCAAGCTTTCCTGCGGCTGCCAGAGCCTCCAGCTGTCCGGCCATGCTCTCGGAATCCGCATCTCCGTCCCTTATGCCTGCTGCTATATCCTTGCCCAGGTCTGTGATAAGGGCCGCCGCGCTGTTATCTCCCAGTCCCGCTCTTGCCTTGGCCTTGTCTGCCTCAGAAGAATTGGGATCGGCCAATATATTGATATATTCCGCATTCAGGTTGTCCATGTCCGTCTGCTTTGCCAGCATCTGGGCTTCATAATCCGCCGCTGCCTTAAGATCCCCATTGTTGCGGGCATCCCTGGCAAGTAAGGCCAGCTCATCGTAGGCATCCTGCAGATTCTTCATATCGCTTCCATCTGCTCCCTCGGCCACAAGCTGTGCATATTCCTGCTGCAGCCAGTCCCTGTGATCCGAAATACTTTGCAGCATATATTCCTTGGCCGCATCGTCCTTAACTGAAGACTGCATGCTTGGAATATTATCAAGAAGCTTTAAGGTTGTCTGCTGGGCCGAAGCATTTTCCATTCTCTTGAACATGGCGTCAAGGAAGGTTTCATACTCACTTCTCACCGACTGCACATCTGCCTTCTGTTCCGTCAGATAGGTTGCCAGTGTGGCCTGTGCGGCTCCTTCGGACTGTGCTGTCTTATAATCATCGCTTACGCCTGAAAATAATGCTGCTGCATACTTCTGATAAGCGGATTTGATTATTTCATTTGAAATTGTATTAAACTCGCTGTCATTATTGGCCGGCTCGGAAAGAGTAAGTATATTGTCCAGATCCACCAGCTTTACAATTGCCGTGTCACAGCCGGATTCATTGCTGCTTATGGCATTGCTTATAAGCTCTTTTGTAAAGGAGAACTTCTTGGAGCTGGAGATCGTACTGCCCTCTTCCAGAAGCTGTCCTGCATATTTGGTCCTGCTGGTTTCAACATTTTCTATGCATTCGCCTATGGCCTCAACCACATCTGAATTAATAACAAAGTCTGAAGGAACCTCCTCTGCCTCAGGTGTAACTCCCGGTGAGGGAGAAGCTGCCGGGGTGGTCAGACCGCTCTGTCCGTTGGCCAGGGCCTGAAGCGTTTCCAGAGCTGCACTTACTCCGTCAAAGGCAATGACTCTTCTGGTGGCATCCACCTGACTCATTACCGTGGAGGTCATATCGGTCCAGGAAGAATTCTTTTTATTCTTAATGCTTATCCTCTTATACCACTCCAGTCCGGTCAGTGCCCTGTCCCACTGGTCTGATTCAGAGGTATGCACATCAGTTGCAAAAAAGCTTTCCAGCATATCCAGATAAAGTTCATCCGAATCCGTCAGATTATCTCCTGTCTTGGAATTAATGAGATTGTACTGTACCTTCAGGGGCTGAAGTTCACTCATGGCTTCCAGATCGTAGGGGTCATCAATATCAAAGAGATTGACAACTTCACCTGTCAGAAGGTCAGTGGTAACGCCATTCTCATCAGTCATATACATGAATTCCATGGACTCTATCACGGATTTACTCACGGGAGTACCACTGGTCTTTATATCTGCTAAGCTCTCTGCCTCCGTAACGTCATACCAGGTTCCGGCCGTATCATCCAGATCCGATTTGAAATACAGGCTGGTCTGCTCATATTCCGCTCCCGAATTCATGGCCAGATTATAAAGTTCCGTAGTCGCACTTCCTATGTACATAAGGTGTACGCCCAGAGCAAGGTAACCATTAGGCACCTGACTGTCGGAAATATTTACAGTAACCTTGGCATTTTCATCATAGGTCAGATCTGACCTTGACATAAAGCCAACTGTCAGTGATATGCCCGCTACCAGTACTAGCCCCAGTGAAGCAACAAGTATTTTCTTTTTCTTAAGCAGGTTGATAAATTTCATTATTCTTCCTTCTTATGTATTGTTGAATCCGAGGTATTGAACCTGCATTCATACAGCAGATTCTCGTCCTCATCATAGAAGCATATGGTCAGGGCTTCCAGGTCCTCATCCGTCATAGGCAGATATCTGAAGCTACTGTTGACCGCTATCTTTTCTCCGCTGCCTAACATATTTCCGGACTCAGTCTTGATATTGTAGCTGGCGATCATCTCACCGGCCTTAGGACTGATGCTTAAAGAACTTAATCCCGTGGTGTCCGAAATACTCATTGTGTATTCTGCCACCTGGGTCTTATCATTGGTCTCAATGTTTCTGGCCAGAGTGACTACCAGTTTGCCGCTGTAGACCTCAGGATCTATCTCGCAGTCATCCACCCAGTCATCTCCGTCATACAGTCTTATCTTGACTGCATCATCGGAGTTCTCCAGGTCTATGGTCAGATGCCTTATGCTCTTGCCCACCTCACATCTCTCGCCGATCTGAGTATCTCCTACCCAGAGTTCGAAGTTCGTTACCGAGCCTTCAAAATCCTCAGATACCGTAACGCTCAGTTCAAAGGCATTGTCGGCTATAACCGATTTAATGGAATAGTATACACCGCTTCCTTCATCCTCCACGACGTAACTCTCACCTGCATTTGCAGCACCAAAGCTTACATCAGTACCGCTCATGAGATTTGTTATGGCTCCGCAGGTCAGTCTGTCAAAGCTGTACAACAGCTGTGAATACTCGGATTTTGAACTTATCAGATCCATCTGGTCTGACTCATACTCTTCAACTGAAGATGTATATTCTTCATAGGTCAGCTTACCCTGGGCATTAAGCAGCTTGTCTGCAGCCACCGAATCCTTTTCCTCGGCTATTTTCTCTTCCAGTTCAGCTATGGATTTTCGCGAATTAATGTAATTTCGGAAATTGGCCTCCACATTGTTGGCCAGTTCTTCCTCGGCCTTATTCTGCTCTACTACCAGATTCTGGTATTCAAGTGCAGCCGTATACAGACCATTGGGCTCGTCTTCTATATAATTGATGCCATCCGTATCCCCTTTGAGATAAAGCTTGGGGAATTTGATGAAAAGTATTTTCTTTTTGCCCTGCCACTTTTTATCTATTTCAACTAAGAATTCCTTATATTTCAGCATAAAAGCCGAGCTGTCGATTTCCTCGCCCCTCTTTGCCTGATTGATAAAGCTGTCTATAAGGCTCATCTTACCGCCGTACTTGTTCTTCATAAGGCTGTAATTGGTTTCCAGGGACAGGAGGCCTGTGGTCGTATCCACCTTGGTGCTGTAGAAGTTGTGATCGTTTTCCTTGGTGTAATCTATAAGCGACTGAAGCATCGATTCGCTTATCTCCACATCAATGAAGGGACTTTCAAAGGTGTACCCTACCATTACATCTATACCGATCAGCCTTCCCAGATTGGTCTTCTCCGTGGAGAAGTTGGTCTCATAGGTATCCAGCTTACTCTTCAGGCTGTCAAGAGAGCTTTGGGCTGAATCCACATCAGCCTGTGTGGCTGTCCCAAGTTTCAGTCTTGCGCTGTTCTTGGCCAGTCCGTCCTCAGCCTTTTCTATCTGTTCCTCGGTAAAGGCTATCTCTTCCTGCAGCTCGTAGACCTTACAGAATTCCACTGCCACGCTTTCATATACGCTGTATTTTACATCAGCAAGCTTATGGGCCTTTACATCTATTACTGTCTGCAGCCTTATGGGCTCGAAAGTATACTCATACTCATCAGCAAAGCTGGGATCCTCGGGAAATTTAAACTTAAGCAGCGGTGACCACTTAAAGGTGGACTGATTCTTCTGCTTTATCTTAAGCTTCTTTACCGACTGTGAATATTCAGCCTTGGCCAGGGCCAGATCGTTCTCGGCGGTCTTTCTTTCCTTGGATACGGATATGCCCATGCTCATTGCTGTTTTAACATTGAGCCTTTTATTAGCTGCCTCTACAGTAACAGAGGGAATACAACAAAAAGACATCACCGTGCATAGGAGGATTCCCAAAAGCCTTTTATTCAGTTTTCCAGCTTTCTTTAAAGTCATATTTTTTCCTTACTCAAGTACATACATAAAGAAGGCATCGCCTCTGTCCTGAGTCACGAAGGTATAGGTGATACCGTCTATTTCATATACATACAGATACACCAGTGCATCTGTTGTATACTCGGTCACATTGAGCACTTCATCGTATATCTGCTCATACATGCAGTTAACATCCAGTGTGAATTCCTTACCCTGCTTCTTTAACTGGTCTATACCTACTATCTCAGCAAGGTTAGCATAGGAATTACCTTCAAAAAGAGGGCTTCCGAAATCCGATTTGATATCACTGAGTGTGGTGTATATCTTGGAACCATAGGCAAATTCGGACTTGGTCACATATACTCTGTCCGGAATCATCTCATCCGTAATGCTGTTACTTTCATTGGGCGCCGAATAAAAAGCATCAATGTCGCTCATCATGACCACGTAGGATTCACTGCCCTGAAAGATCGTCTGACTGCCTGTATACATGGAACTGATCTCTCCGGCTGTCTTGTTAAGCAGCTGGGCATATACAATGTCATCAGCCCTGAAGCTTCCTGTGAAGACAAGATTCTCAGCCGCATCATACAGGCTGCCGTTGCCTTCCTTTAAGCCCTTGACAAAGGCTCCGTTATAAATCTTGGTTCCGTTCTCCCTGTAAAGAGTTCCCGTGCCCTCATAGAGATTGTCCACAAAAGCTCCCGTGTACTTGGCCTGGCCATTTACGTAATACAGGGTGCCGCTTCCGTTATACATATTCTTGGAGAATTCACCATAATAAACCGTCCGGCCCTCTTCGTCATACAGCTCCCCCTGGCCGCTGGCATATCCGTCCTCCACATTGCCGCTGTAGGCTATATATCCCGACTTGGCCTTGATCTTTACAGAACCTTCGGCAAATCTTAAGGGAATGGATTTGTAGGAATATACCTTTTCGTCTGTACCAATGCCGTTTTTGATATTAACAAAAGGATTGTTATAGGCAAGATATACAAGGCTCGCCACACAGGCTATCAATAGTACCGCATGAGCCAGCCTCTTACTGACGAGCAGTCCGAAGAATCTGTAGTAGTCCTTCTTATCCCTGGGCTTGACATTAAGTATCTTGGAGAACCATTCCCTTATGCGGGTAATGATCCTGGTCTTTATGAAGCTCCAGCTGGTCCAGTATTTCAGTTTGGTCCAGATGGGGGTTATTTTTGCTTTTAATGTCGCTTTTAATACCGACAGCAGATTATTCATTACTTATTGCCTCTTATCTATGTTGATCAGCTGAATAATGCCAAAGAGGCACCCGCCGCCTTCTTGTCATTAAGTCTTTCTTCACTTAAGAAGAGATACCACTTGGCCACCTCATCCGAAGGGCACTCCTTGAGCACCTCAGTAAAGAGGTTTCTTGCCAGATAGAAATCGCCCTGGTAAAAGAGATTAAGCGCTTTCTTGAACTTGGCCTTGCCGGCAATCCTGTCCATACGGGCCTTGGCCGGATAGGCATCCAGTATCTCATAGAGCTTAAATACAAAATTGCCCTCTTCCACATATCCTATGTATCTTGCTTCCGTATTCTTATCCAGCATTTCATAGGCAGCATCAGTGGCAGCCATGGGAATACCCATGCTCTTTAACTGCTCCATATGCTTTTCAAGCACCTTCATTTCCTTGCTCAGCACATAGGTGAAGGCCTGCTGGGAATTGCCTGCCACACCGTATACAAAGGAGGTTCTGTGCAACAGCACAAAAGGCATGGTCTGGGCATCGGTTTCCAGCTTGCGGCTGATTATCTCGTTTCCAAAGGCCATGGCTTTCTTTGTTTCTCCTAAAAAGAGCTGCTGTACAACACTTAAATCGGAGTTGCATGAGGAGGTGATGCCGTCATAGGTTTCACTTACCTCGCATAGCAGCTCGAAGTTGTCATTCATCTCTTTTAAGTTTTCATTTTCATCAAGTCTGGGATTGCTTCCAAAGGATACAAAGGCCATAGTGCCGGTGGTATGGATCCTGTCAAGAGGTTCCACATCCAGTATGGACTGCTTTTCCAGAATATTTTCTATCTTCTTGGGTGCAAATCTGAAATACGCCTGCAAATATCTGTACTTAACGTAATTCATCTTGGCAACCTGATTTGAAATCTGACGCAGAGTGTTCTTAAGCATTCTGACTTCATTGGAGTCAACTAAGGCTCCGCTTTCCTTAACGGAAAGATTGTCCCAGTCTTCCCTGCCCTCAGCCACTCTCATGGCAGTACGCAGCATCTTTCTCATTTCCATACCCTGGATATAGACAACTAACGCCAAAATGATGGTGCAGCCTGCCAGAAATACAAGTGACCAGAGTACATAATTGAGTTCGAGTTCATAGAGATCATCCACCAGAGGATCAAGGGGTATTTCAGTTACCAGGCAGTAATTGGCAGTTACTCTGGAGGTATCCACCAGGGCCAGCATACCCGTATCTTCATCATAGGAAGCGTAAGCCACAGCCTTATTTGAAATAGCCTTGTCAATAAGGTTGTCAGCCATGATGTATTCTTCATCAGTAAACTGTGTTATATCTCTGTCGGAAATATACTGAACTTCGTAATAGAGACCCTCATCCTGCCTCTGCAGCACTACAGCCTTATCAAAACGGTACTGCCCCTCGTCTATGGTGACAACAGGCAGTTCGTCCTTATAAATGGTTTCCAAATCTCCCTTTACGGCATTCCAGTCAATTTCGCCGGCTTCCATTGTCTCAAGATTGGCAATGTAGCTTTCCATGTCCCCGTAATAAACCGCATAGAGATTTAAATAATTTTCCCTGGTCATGGTACTGGCCTTGTTGTAGCCTATTCCTCCTGCTCCAAGCACCAGCATTATCAGCATAAGCTCCAATACAGCAAACCTTCTGAAGGCCTGGGAATTTGATAAGATCATTGCAATGCTGAGTATTACAAATACCACGCATACAATCCATACGATGTAATTCATCACTTTTCCTCTACTTTAATAATGATTCCGTTCCTATAGTCTTAAAGGTATTAAAGAATACCCTCAAAAATGGGATATCTCCCCAGACCATCTGGGAAATAAACATAGGCAGTGCAATACAAACCAAAATAATGGCAACCACAAGGAAAATCCTGAAAAACGTGCTTCCGTTCCTTGAAAAATAGGCCTTTATCCTTGTTTTCAAGCTTGTCTTGCCCATTTGCATCGCCGACAGCTGAACGTCTTTATATATTTCCCTGAATTCGTGATAGCTCTGCTTGGGTATCTTCTTCAGCAGAAGCTTATAGGTTATATTTTTCTTGGGGATCTTCTGCTTTAGGAAATCTCTCAACAGAATGGCAAGCTGCAGAGCACAGGTTGCCTCAGTAGCATTCTCATCCAGCTCCTCCAGATCCAGGTTGTAGCTTAAGGCGATGCCGTTATCCCGAAGCAGCTGTATCTGCCTTTGCTTGAGCACCAGCTCAAGGAAGGGATAGGGAAGCCTGCTTCCCATACACTGGACCACCAGATTCAGTCCAATGTCCACGCAGGTCTGGATAGGTGTTTCATTGGCCGCATAGAAATCGTCAATGTTGCGTTCCTTCACATAGTCAAAGACCAGACAGAAATCGTTATGATAGCTGAACATGTCCACAAAGCTCTCGAGCCTGTCCGGGTCAGCCTCCACGATCTTTAAAATCTTCTTGACCACATCATGATCCTTGACCACCAGTACGGTATAGTAATTATTGCGTCCATTGGTCTTGTCCACACAGACATATATATTATTTACTTTTCCCTTGTACACATCCATGACGCATTCAAGCGTCATGTGATCCGATTGGAAAATCATGTTTTATTCCTCTGCTGTTTCTATCTCTGTGCCTTTTTTCTTTACTATTGCATACGCATATGTACAGATAAGAGGCTTGTCCGTGCAGTAAATGCGGATCTCATATACGCCCTCCTTGGCAGGGGCTGTATATATGCCGTCCGGAGTGATCTCGCCGCTTCCGGGCTCTGTAAGCTCATAAGAAATAGAGCAGCTCTTCATATGGTTGAACTTAACCTGGAAGAAGTAGCTTTCCTTGGTTCCCACAACAACCGTAGGAGTGATTGCGGAAATGCTCTGGTTGGTAGTAACCTCAGCATCCTCTTCAGTCTGCTCTCCGGAATATCTTATGGCCACCCATCTGTAGGAAAGCACCAACAGCTTAACATCCTGCAGCAGTCTTAGGGCCACGATAAAGCTGCCCTTGTCATTGAGTACCTTAACGGCTGTCTCTGCAGCAACTTTTCCGGATTCGCCGGCAAACAGGCTGGGGTCACCGAATACGGTGGTCTTGGCTGTATGTCCCAGAGTAGGATCATCCTCTATGCACTCATAGCCCACGGAAACATGTACATTGCCCTTGCCTAAGCCATGCATTATCTCGCCGGAGTAGACTATGTCGCCTCTTCTGGCATTCTCACCCACGGGTATCTCCACAATGCCTGTCTCAATTCTGGGTCTGCTCTCCGGAATATCTTATGGCCACCCATCTGTAGGAA
>R03__coassemble_792_pt1 | contig 16784 bp, 15 predicted proteins | sample R03__metabat2_low_PE_031 | metagenome-assembled genome bin R03
AAAATAAATGCTCCTCCAAAAGTTCCATTATGTCCTTTGGTAATATGTGACCATCATTGTGGCAACAAATTATTCCTAACGCATATTCATGATTAAAATTTGAATTAAAATCATCTACGCTAGGTGGATAACTATGAGGATGGGTATGTATCGTAATTAACCCTTTGATTGAATCAACTACCCTTTTTGTAGTATCTGAATAATCAACCTGCTCTTTAACAGTACCGTTAGTTTCTGAAGTAACAACCTCCGCAGTATCTGGAGCTATCCAGTACATATCTTCTAATAAAGTGCCAGCCCTATGCTTCAGCATCTTTTTAGCCAATTCATAAAGCCTTTTATTAAGCAAGGCATTATCAGATATAAGATCAAATTTTCTACGATATTCACCGCTATCAATATATGTATTATCTATCTGAGTTTCTTTGTTGCGACCATATCTTTGACCTTCAAAACTTTCATCCTCTTCTGTGATTTCCTGCAAAGAACATCTCCTAATTATGTTTGTAGTAACAAATTTAAAGTTCTTTCTGCCAAACTACTTTGAAATAATTTTTTCTTAATGTCTTGACATCATTAAAGAATTTAATCTCTGAATTTGAAAGTATCTTCGCTTCAGCCTTCAATTCTAAAAGCTTCATAGTGCATATGCAATCGGCGACCTGAAAAAGTCTATAATCCTTTGGCAATACTCTTTTAAATTCCACATTATCAAGAAGCACGTTAAAGACCGACGATAATATTTTAGTTACCTCAATTTGACCATTGTCGTAATATACTTTGACTTTATCATAGCCATAGAAATATTCCATATTTTCTCTTATAAATCGGGAAAGCTGTTTACTTAGATTTCCTATTGCATCAATCGACTCATTAAATTGCTTCTTCTCGATATATATAGACTTGCACTTAATATTCATCCTACGAATAAAACCCATCATCTGCATCAGAGCCTTTTGTCTTTCCTTGATGTCCATATAACGGTATTCTTCTTCGCCCCTAATAATTGGTCCTGTATGAACACAATGATTTGAAAGACCAATATTAGTTAAGGCAGTATTAAGTTTAGTTAATTCATCTATTATTGAAACATTCTGATCATGAAATACAAAAGAGATGATGTAATATGGGCAATGAAAATCATATTCCCCAAAGTCACCTGATTCGTCAACAAAAATGCTTAATTCCTTCATTAAAGCTCCCAAAGATTTATTAGGCTTGTCCTATTCGCCTGCGCTAGTCCAAGTCGATTCTGCAACTAAACTCACTTATAAACGAGACAAATAAAAAATGGCGGGTGTCCTACCCGCCAAGCATGTGGACCCGGGTCTTACGACCAGCCCAAAACTATAATTATAATAACAAAATTCAGTCTAAGATGCAATCATAAACTCAGATACCAGAGCTCCAAATAAACCTACGATTCCTAGTTTCTTGTATTTATATCTCCTTTTCTTCCTCTGCCTCCCCTCCTGGGGGAAGTGGCACCGACAGGTGACGGAGAGGTTTGTTTTCATAATCTCGTATACTCTACCATAAATGCGATAAAAATAAAACCAGGCAGGCGGAAAACATACCACAAAATGCTCTTACGTCTACACTTAATTCAGGCTGTTCATCCAGCTCTTTTTCTTAAAGACCACAAGGGAAATAACCAGCCTTACGACTTCTTCAAAGGTAAATATTCCGTATACACCGAGAATCTGGAATTTGCACACATAGGCCGTAAAAAAGCATAGGGGTATTCCCACCAGCCAGGTTCCCACAATATCTATGACCATCACTCTTTTGGTATCTCCGCCTGATTTGAGTATGCCTCCGCCCAGGATCATGTTTGATACCTTTACAGGGGAATAGCAGGCAAATATGATAAGAAGCATTTTCCCCATATATCTTACAGTCTCCTCAACCTTATAGAAGGAAACGTAAAATCCCGACAGTGCCACAAGCAGCAGGCCAAATACAGCGGAACCGACCACTCCCGCAAACATGATCTTCTTTGACTCGTTATAAGCCTCATCATATTCTTTTGCTCCCAGTCTTTTTCCTATCATGATCCCCGCTGCTGCAGACAGTCCGCTTAAGGCTCCGCATACCAGTCCCTGTATGGGACTGGTCAGGGTATAAGCTGCCAGGCTCTCCGTAGACAAATGACCGAATACACCCGATTCCACATTCTGTCCCAGGCTCCACAAAAACTCGCTGATTAAGATGGGGGCTATCATTATGATGTATTCCTTCAGGCTGATCTTACGCATAACCAACGAAAAACTTATCTTCTCCCCATCCTTTTTAAGGGAAAGCAAAAATCCCACCAGAATGAACGCCAGATTGCAAAGGGACGATATCAGGGTCGCCACTGCTGCCCCCTTTACTCCCAGGGCATCGAATCCGAATCTGCCGAATATCAGGCAGTAGTTCATACATGTATTAATGACGACCGATAAAAAGGTGGCCACCAGGGGCAGTGTTGCATGGTCCCTGCACCGGAGCCAGGTCGATAAAATAGTGCTGACGGCCATTGGAATATACGCCACGGACACCAGTTTAAAATACTCAGTACCCACCTCCACTATGGACATATCCTCCGTATAAAGCCCCAGTATCTGTCCAGCCCCAATCTGACAGGCCATCGCAAACAGCACCGCTATCAGGATACTGACTAACAGATTCATTTGAAAGCTTGCCCAGGCCTCCTTTTTATCATCTGCTCCCAAAAACTGGGCTATGAGTATCCCTGCCACAGAAGCAACGGCTCCGCTGACTACTCCGTATATCAGCGAGAAATTTCCGCCCAGTCCCACCGCCGAGATTGCACTCTCTCCCAGCTGTCCTATCATAAGCTGGTCAACTATGGAAAACGACGACTGCAGCATACACTGCAGGGCCACAGGAACAGCTATCTTACTTAAATTCTTTGAAAATTCGCTCAAATTTTCACCTCGTACTTTCTCTTTCTGTTAATTTTAAAACCTCTCCGGGAGCAAAGGCATCCCTAAAACCATCCATTCTCTCCTTGTCCATACAAATGCAGTTATCAGATATTATTACCATAAGTATAGGGGCTTTTTCAATGGTTAAACGCGTAACCTATTCCAAAATACGAGTTGATTTTTTGTGATAATTATCCAAGGTAAACCTGCTTGCCATTTCCAGTAGCAGTGGCTGTCTTTTTCCGTGGCGTTTTTCTCAATACAGAGCACACTTTTTAATAAAATATTGTTTTTCTCCCCATATGCACCTTATAATAGCATCAGGCCAGGAGACGGCCAGTCACAGCTGTACCCGTCGCGGACACGCACATTGGCACTATGTAACCGCCCCGGAGGATAATATGGAATTTAAGGAAAGTATTGAACATAAGAGATATTACACAATAGATAACACCGGTAAGACCGACAATTATATGAAGGCCTGGATCGATCTTAAGACAGCCCGGGCCATGGGCGTTAATGCCTTCAGGCAGCAGACCCCGGATCAGATATTTAATGCATTTTTGGAGGATTTTGATCTGGCAGGATATGCAGACAGGCCTCTTGAGGAACAGGAGGTTTTGAAGGATCAGTGGCAGGATTTTGCCAAAAAATACGTATCCATGTGCAGATTTGACAAGTCCTATTCCACAGCCCTCTTCGGTCTGATCACCTTAAAGAACGACGCCATACGTTCCAAGATCACCGAAGAAGTCGACGGACTTTTGGCCTCCTATGCCAACCAGTTTGGACACAGGCAGGATTTCGCCCCCCTGTACGATGCACTAAAGGCCGAAATCGATGAGGCCCTTCCCCTGTAAGATCCCCTATCCGGGCAGACACTCTCTTCCCCTGTGAAATCTCACACCCCATTTGATTATTTTGCCATAATATAGGATAATGTATATGGGTATGTAATCAACTATTGGGGTATATTATGGCAGATAACGAAACAGCAATCTTTAACGATTATAAACAGCATTTCGAGGACTACGACCAGCTCGATTCCATCATTGCAGACAAGTTAAACCGTATGATAAAGGAAAACAATTTCTTTATCATGGAAGTCAACCACAGGGTCAAGAGTTTTTCCAGTCTGCGTCAGAAGCTTGCCAAGAAAAAAGGAAAATATTCATCCCGCTATGACATAACTGATCTGTGCGGTGTCAGGATAATCTGCTATTTTTCCGATACAGTGGATGAGATTGCCGCCATACTTCCCAGACTTTTTGATATTGACATCCTCAATTCCATAGACAAGCGTGTCAACCTGCAGGCCAATGAATTCGGCTACATGTCCTTACATTTCATCTGCTCTCTCAAGGATACCGGTGAATATGATCCTGAGCTTTGTAAGCTGCGCTTTGAAATACAGATACGTACCGTGCTGCAGCATGCCTGGGCGGAAATAGAGCATGACCTGGGTTACAAAAACGAGTTTGGTGTGCCCCGTTCCATAAGGCGTGAATTTTCCAGAGTCGCAAGCCTGCTGGAGGTTGCCGATATGCAGTTTGTGGGCTTACGGGAAAGCACAGACAGGTATATAGGTGAAGTTCGTGAAAAGATAGCCAATGGTCAGGCCGATGACCTGCCCCTGGACCAGATCACACTCAAGGAATATTTGAATATCAACAAGCGCTACCTGCAGGTAGTGGCTGAAGCCAGCCGGTCCCTGAATATAGATATCATCCCGGCTGATGTCAGCTCATATCTGAATCAGTTGGACTTCTTAGGTGTCAAGACTGTGGGCGACCTGGTGCAGATGTTCAGGCGCAACCAGGAGCTTACCATAGCTTTGGTTGGTCAGAAGATACGCACCTTCGAGTTAGATATCATATCCACAGGTATGATACTGCGCTATCTGTGCAGGGCCGAGCTTATCAGCGCCCACTACTCAGATGAGCAGATTCAGCGTTTCACCCTGCTTGCCCTGGATGGTGAGAGGGCCAAAAAGAGTGCCGACCGTATCATTGCGGCCTCCCGTGAATACTGGGGCGTAGTAGCAGACAGTCAGGCTTAAATTCCCCGTCCTCTGCGTAAGCTCGCAGTTTTATCAATTTTCAGTCCGCGACCTCTTATTATCTATAAGTGTATATATGCTCAATGCCACGGCCTTAAAGACATTGTCTGCTATCATACAGTACCATACCATTCTAAGATCCCCTCCCAGCTGCTTTACGCATATGTAGGTAGCCAATATCCTTATCCCCCACATGCTGAAGGTCTCTATAAAAAACACACTCCTGGTCTGTCCCTTTCCGTAGGCTATACCCTCTAGGACTATCATCAGTCCAAAGAAAGGCTCGGAATAGGCAACCAGCATAAGCATATCTCCTCCCAGCTCTATCACAGCCTCCGAAGGGGTAAATATGCTCATAAGAGGGTGGGCAAATATATACAGCAGCACTCCGTTTACGACCATTATGAGAAGGGTGATCACAATGGAGAGGTTCTCTGTCAGCTTAAGCTTTTTGTCATTTTTCTCACCCAGGGCATTGCCTACCAGAGTGCTTGTGGCTACTCTCAGGCCATAGCCGGGTATATATACGATCTCCTCTGCTGCCACCGCGATGGAGTGGGCGGCAAATATGGTGGTTCCCATTCCGGATACCATTCCCGCAAAGACAACATAGCCCATGCAGCTGGCAAAGGTCGTCCCCAGGGCCGGCATACCAATCTGGGTGCATTCCTTAAGTATCTGCCCATCAGGCCTTATATCCGCAAAGGTGCAATGCAGATATTCATTGCGCAGCATGGCTATGAACATGACCAGTCCACCCAGGCCGTAGCTTATGGCCGAGGCAATTGCAGCACCCTTTACTCCCAGACCTATCCCATATATGAAAATGCCATTGAGCAGGACATTTAGCAGATTCTCCCCAAGGCTAATGAGCATGGGGGTCTTTGTATCCTTGGTAGACCTGATCATGGCTGCGAACACCCGGCTTGAGGTCCTAAGTATCAGGGTAAGCGACAAAATAAAGAAGTATTCGCCTGCCGCGTCCACAATATCCTCAGCTGCGCCCATCCATACGGGAATATAGGGGCTTAATAACAAGGCTGCTGCCTCCAGCAGGATTCCCGAGATTAAACTGAGCAGTATACTCTGGCCTGCGATCCTTTTAAGCCTGTCATGTTCTCCCGCACCCATGGCCTTGCTGGCCATTGCAAGCACCGCTACGGATACTGCTGCCGGCAGGGCATATATCAGCCAGTTAATGGTGGTAGTCGTGCTGACTGCTGCCGTAGCCTTTTCTCCCAGCCTGCCCACCATGGCCGTATCCACATACTGTATCAGGGTGGACATGACCTCCTCCAGCACCGTGGGGATAGCCAGATAAATAAGTGTTGCCAGTACGGTCTTTTTATTTACCTCTGTATGCTCTTTTACATAAATGCCTAATCTGCTCAAGTACTATTTTCTCCGGGACAGGAACTGTCTCGTTCTCTCTTCCTTAGGATTTTCAAACATCTGTCTGCTTTCGCCCATTTCCACTATCCGGCCTTCTTCCATGAAGCAGACGTGGCTGGCCACCTCTCTGGCAAAGCCCATTTCATGGGTCACCACTAACATTGTAGTGCCTTCCTCTGCCAGCCGGCGCATAACGGCCATTACCTCTCCCGTAAGTTCCGGATCCAGGGCAGAAGTCGGTTCATCAAACAGGATTATATCCGGTGATGGAGCCAGGGCTCTGGCTATGGCCACTCTCTGCTGCTGCCCTCCTGACAGCTCCAGGGGATAATAGTCCGCCTTATCTTCCATTCCCACCTTTTTCAGCATCTCCATGGCAAGTTTTGTGGCCTCAGTTTTCTCCATTTTCCTGGCCTGGGTCAGCCCCTCCGAAACATTTGCAAGGGCGGTCATATTGCTGAAAAGGTTGAAGGACTGAAATACAAAGCCCATATCCATCCTGATTTCCCTGATGGCCTTCTTATCAGCCTCAGTCAGCAGGATTTTCCTGTCTCCCAGAGTAAGTTCTCCCTCATCAGCCCTCTCAAGAAAGCTTATACATCTGAGCAGGGTGGTCTTGCCGGATCCCGAAGGACCAAGCAGGGCCACCACATCACCTTTATTTACAGTTAAGTCAATCCCCTTCAGCACCTCATTGCTTCCAAAGGATTTTTTAAGATTCTTAATATCCAGCATATCATTTACCGATCAGGGGTTTTTTAAGCCCCTTAACATCTTCTTTTCTCTTCCATACCATTTTCTTTTCCAGATACCCCTGCAGCCAGGTCAGCAACGTGGAAAATATCAGGTATACCAAAGCCGCCTCCATATAGAGGGCAAAGGGTTCATAGGTCCTGGCCGCTATCTGCTGGGTCACCGTAAACAGTTCCACCACCGTGATGCTGGCAGCCAGAGAAGTATCCTTTAGCAGGCTTATGAGATTATTGAACAGATTGGGAAAGGCTATGGGAAAGGACTGGGGCAATACCACCCTTCTCATGGTCTGTCCGTAGCTTAAGCCTATCATATAAGCGGCCTCTGTCTGCCCCTTTGGAATGGCCATTATGGCCGAACGGAATACCTCCGCATTGTAGGCTCCCAGATTGAGTCCGAAGCCCAGCACTGCTGCCGGAAAGGCATCCATGGTTATCCCCACTGAGGGAAGACCGAAAAATATGATAAACAGCTGTACTATAAGTGGTGTTCCACGAAATACCCAGATATAAAATCTCGCTATCTGCTTAAGTCCCCTGATATCCGCCACCTGGATCAGCGAAAGAAGCAGGCCGATGACCAGGCTTAAAGCAAAAGATGCCAGGGTCAGAGGTATGGTCACCCTGATCCCCGGTATCAGTATCTTGGCAAATGAGGAAACCAGTATATTTACAAGTCTCTCACTCATATTTACTACTCCTGTGAAATATCATTGCCAAAGTATTTATTTGACAGTTCGGTCAGTGTACCGTCCTCTCTCAGCTCCTCAAGTGCCTGGTCAATGGCTGCCTTAAGGCTCTCTGTGGATTCCTCCTTGCGAAGAGGTATGGATACAAGGCTTGCCTCCTCTGTCAGGGCTACCAGCTTGATATCCGCATCGGGATGCTCGCTCAGATAATCATAAAAGGATACCTCTGCATTTAAGGTGGCATCCACCCTGCCTGAGGTGATCATGTCAATGGTCTCTGCCAGGGTATCCACATTCTGTACGGTGGCTCCGTAGCTTTCTGCCAGATCAGCATAGGTAGAGCCCAGGGAATTGCTGGTCTGCTTGCCCTCAAGATCCTCAAAGCTCAATATGTCCTCATTATCTCCTGCTACACACAGAGCGGTCTTAATATAGGCATAGGGCTCTGTAAAGGTATATTTTTCGGCCCTTTCATCTGTTATTTCCACACCGTTGATTATGGCATCATATCTGCCTGTGTCCAGACCGGTAAACAGTCCGTCCCATTCGCCTTCCACAAATTCAGCTTCGACTCCCAGCTTCTCGGCTATAGCCTTGCCAACCTCGGTATCATAGCCCACCAGATCACCATTCTCATCATGATAGGTCCAGGGTGCCCATTGTCCTTCCATGGCAAATACTATCTTTCCCTCGCTCTGGATCTGTGCAAGAAGATCTTCCTCAGAAGATGCATTACTGCCACATCCCGAAAGCAAAACTGAGTTGGCCAGTGTAAAGGCCATGAGTAAACCGATTGTTCTTTTTTTCATGTCTTTTCTCCTTTCGCCCTAAGGCATACATTATTGTTATCTATGATAAGACCCAAGCCCGATCAGCTAAAATTTGCGCATTTCCTCACATTCCCGCAAAAGCTGCAGATAGTTTTCATATCTTACCCTGCTTATGAGCCCTGCCTCACAGGCTGCCTTCACACCGCAGCCGGGCTCATTTTTATGAACACAGTCGTCAAATCTGCACTGTCCTTCATACTCAGCAAATTCCCCATAGTAACGTCTGAGTTCCTCCCTGGTCATGTCAAACAGTCCCAGTGAAGAAAATCCCGGCGTATCCATTATATAGGTATCCTCATTCAGTGCTATGAATTCGCTGTGCCTGGTGGTATGTTTCCCCCTGTCTATCTTGGCCGAGATCTCCCCGGTCTCCATGGCAGCATGGGGTGCCAACAGGTTAATGATAGTGGACTTGCCCACTCCGCTGGGGCCTGCCACCGTGGTGGTCTTACCCTCAAGCACTTTCCTGATCTCATCCAGTCCATCATTTTCCTTTGCGGAAACAAATATCATCCGGTAGCCTGCTGATTTATATATCTGCTCAATGTCCTTAAGTGCACTGTCCGTAACCAGATCCTTCTTGTTAAAGCACATGATGCAGGGAATGTCATTCTGCTGCATCATAATGAGGAATCTGTCCAGCAGATTATAATTGGGTGCTGGCTTGGTTGATGCAAAAATGACTAACGCCTGATCGACGTTAGCCACATTTGGTCTTATCAATGAATTTTTACGTGGGCATATGTCCACTATATTGCCGGTCATTGCTTTAGAGTCGATCACATCTATGATGCAGTCATCACCCACCAGGGGCTTTTCATTGTTTTTGCGAAAACCGCCCTTGGCCTTGCATTCATAGATGCCCTCATTTGCAACATGCACATAATAAAATCCGGCTATGCCCTTTACTATCTTTCCCTGCATATTACTCCTGCGTGAATTTAACGCTCCTGCTGACTCTTCTGCTCTCCGTGGTATCTGAAGTGGTAAGAGTATTGCCGTCATCATCCACAGTGACCTCTCCGCTCTTGGTCACAGTATATTCTATGGTTATGGTGCCGTCCTCTGATCCCGTGATACCCGTAATGTTCATGGATACGGGGAAGGATGTAACCGTCTCCCTCTTAAGCTCCGTGCCTGTGGCAGTAGTCAGTATAACAGTAGCTTCGCTGCCCTCTGTATAATCTCCGTCCTCACTGCTGGGACTTTCAATATTGCCTACAAAGCTATAGGTCACCTTGCCAGTGCCTGTGCTTATCTTAATGTCCACGCTGGTACCGCTGTTGACTGTCACACCGGCCGCATAGCTCTGGTAGCATACCTTGTCTATAAGATTCTCATCAGGGTTGGTGGTCTCCTCCACCTTGCCTATCTGCAATCCGTTCTCTATAAGGGTGGCTGTGGCTGTCACCTCATCCATGCCCGACAGATCCGGTACCTTGACTGATACCACTTCTGCACCTGTGCTGACGCTTACGGTTACAGTATCACCTCTCTGAGCCTTCTCACCTGCTGCCGGAGACTGCTGGACTATATTGCCCTTGGCTACCGTATCACTTGCCATGTCTGCCTTTTCAACATTGAGTCCCACCTTGTTTAAGGTAGCAACTGCTTCCGCATAGGACAGTCCCGATACATCCGGAACGGTTATGGCATTTGCATCAGCCTCATCGGTTACCTCGGGAGTCTCCTCAGGTGTAAACTCACCTGTTATATCAGCCTCCAAAGCCGTATCATCTGAGGTCTTACTGAAGTCAAACATACCGAACATATATCTGCCCACCAGGTATATCACCAGGATGCCTACTATCACTGCAGCGATCACGGCGAAGATCGTGGTGATCTTCTCCATCTTCTCGTCCTGCTCCTCCTGAGCTGTCTTGCGCCTGTTTTTGGGCTCATCTATATTCTGAGGTCTCTTTTTCTTATTGCCGTTATTGCTCTTGCCCGAAGGGTTCTTTGGGTTATTTTTGCTGCCGGAAGAAGAGCTCTTGCCATTTGATGACTTGGCAGTCGACTTGCTGCCCTGGCTGCTCTTGGTATTCTGGCCGCTCTTGGTCTGACCGCCCTTGCCTGCGTTTGAGCTCTTGCCTGCCGTGGTCTTTATCTCACCGGTATTCTTACTTACCCTGGCAGCCTCATTGGTACGCATTTTGATCTCGCCTGTGTTGGACTTTCTTACAGTCTCATTGATCAGGCGCATGTCCTCTGCTCCCACCATACGTGTGGCTGCTTCCTCATCGGGATTGATTATCTTTACAAAATCCTCATCAGGCTTCATCAAAGACTTCTTAAGGTCCTCAATAAGCTCTGCCATATTCTGATATCTGCGGTCAGGACTCTTCTGGGTACATTTGAATACTATCTGCTCCACGCTGATAGGTATCTCGCTGACATACTCCCTGGGCGAGGGCATAGGGTCCTGGATATGCTTGATGGCTATGGCAACAGTGGTCTCCCCATTGAAGGGCACCCTGCCGGTAAGCATCTCAAACATGGTAATACCCAGACTGTAGATATCGCTCTTCTCATCCGAAAATCCGCCTCTTGCCTGTTCAGGCGAGGTATAATGTACGCTTCCCATCACATTGGAGGTAATGGTATTGGAGCTTACTGCCTTGGCAATACCGAAATCAGTAACCTTTACCTTGCCCTCCTTGCTTATCATAATATTCTGGGGCTTGATATCCCTGTGGATAATATGATTGTTGTGGGCAGCCTCTATACCCATGGACACCTGTATTGCTATGCTTATGGTCTCCTTGATAGAGAGTCTGGATTTCTTCTCAATATATTTCTTTAAGGTAATACCCTCTACCAGTTCCATGACTATGTAGTAGATACCGCCCTCTTCTCCTACGTCATACACATTGACGATATTGGGATGCATCATGCCTGCTGCAGCCTGTGCCTCGGTCCTGAATTTGGACACAAAATTAGCGTTCTCAGAGAACTCCTGCTTGAGCACCTTTACGGCTACAAAACGATTCAGCTTATTATCCTTGGCCTTATATACATCCGACATACCGCCGGTGCCTATCTTCTCGAGGATCTCGTAGCGATCCGCGATGGTCATTCCTATTTTAATCATCTGTTTACCTCATCCGCGAAGGGTTCGACAATTACAACTGCTATGTTGTCCTTGCCTCCGTTGTTGTTGGCAGCTTTGATGAGACTTTCCGCTTTTTCAACAATGTCACGCTGACCCTGCATGATCATACGGATCTCTTCGTCCTCGATCATATTGGTCAGGCCGTCTGAACACATAAGGATAACATCATCCTTCTCTAAGGTGAGTTCAAAAAAGTCTACTTCCACATCATCCATGGCTCCTATGGCCCTGGTGATGATATTCTTATCCGGGTGGGTACGGGCAAGTTCCCTCTTAAGTCCACCCATACGTACCATTTCCTCTACCAGGGAATGGTCTCTGGTTATCTGCTTAATATCCCTTTTATTGATTATATAAAGTCTTGAGTCACCCACATTAGCCACACACAGCTTATCGCCGTTGATAGTGGCAGCTACCACAGTGGTGCCCATTCCATTAAGCTCTATTTCTTCGCTTGCTTTCTTTCTGATCATGGTATTGGCAGTCTTGATTGCCTTTTCCAGCGCAAAAACAGGAGACTCCTCGTCGGACTTGCCTATCTCGTCCACGATAGTCTCTATAGTGTACTTTGATGCATAATCACCGGCATTGTGTCCGCCCATTCCATCTGCCACAAGGAACAGATTGCAAAGATGTCCGACCGGCATCTCAGAGGTGAATACATAGTCCTGATTAAGTTTTCTTCTCTTACCGATATCAGTGATTGAAAATGTCTTTAACATATTTTAATACGCACCAAAAGTAAGTTTACCGAGTTTCCTCAGTAAGCTTACGTCTTCTCAACTGTCCGCAGGCGCCGTCAATGTCCTGCCCCATTTCTCTTCTAATAGTAACATTTATTTTGTTTTTTTCAAGTTTATTTTTGAAAGCCTCTATTGCTTCCCTGCTCCCACGCCTGTAATCCCGCTCCTTGATGGGGTTGACCGGAATCAGGTTCACATGGGCTCCCACCCTGCCTGCCAGCTCAGACAATTCTGCCGCATCTTTGGGTGTATCGTTGACGCCTGCCACCAGGGAATACTCAAAGGTAATGCGCCTTCCCGTGGTCTTATAGTAATATTCACAGGTCTCCATAAGTTCCTCTATGCTGTAGGTATTGGCTATGGGCATCAGCTTTCTTCTTTTCTCATCGGTAGTGGCATGCAGGGACAGTGCCAGGGTAATGGGCAGTTTTCTGTCAGCCAGCTGTCTCATCTTTGGCACGATACCGCAGGTGGAGACAGTTATATTTCTCATGGAAATATTAAGGCCGTTTGTATCTGTCAGCAGTTCTATGAACTTAAGCAGATTATCAAAATTGTCCATAGGCTCTCCTGTGCCCATGACTACCACATTGCTGACCCTCTCCCCGGTATCCAGACTGATAGAATAGATCTGGTCCAGCATTTCCGCAGGGGTCAGGTTTCTCTCCCAGCCGTCCAGGGTAGAGGCACAGAAACGACAGCCCATCTTACAGCCCACCTGACTGGAGATGCACACACTCACTCCGTGCTTGTATTTCATGTACACGCTCTCCACCAGATTGCCGTCGGCCAGCTCAAACAGATACTTGCGGGTACCGTCTATGGCTGAGACCTGCAGCCTCTCCAGGCCAAGTGCCGTATAGGGATAATTCTCCTTGAGCCTGCCCCTGAGATCCTTGCCCAGGTTGGTCATATCATCATAGCTTCTTGCCAGCTTCACATGCATCCAGTCATAGAGCTGGTCAGCTCTGAAGGCAGGCAGGCCTAAGCGCACCATTTCTTCCTTTAATTCTGTTTTGTTCAAAGATTTTATATCAGTCATTTCTCTTAAATTTCGCTATGTAGAAGCCGTCATGTCCTGCGTTGAATATGGTACGCTCCTCTATCAGTTCATACAGGCCGCTGCCCAGTATATAAGCAGTCTGCTCCTCATTTTCCGCCTTGCGCAGTGTACAGGTGGAATACATCAGTGTGCCGCCCCTTTTTACATATCTGAGGGCATTATCCAGAATGCTTCTCTGCAGTCCCTTTAAGGAATCCAGTCCTTCTTTGGTCACGCCCTGCTTAATATCGGGTTTCTTGCCCATGACTCCAAAGCCTGAGCAGGGAAGGTCCGCTATTACCAGCTCATAGCCCTCGACACTTGCCTCATCAAAGACTGTGGCATCCCATACTTTTGTATTTATATCAAGGCCAAGCCTTTTAGCATTATCCTCTATCAGGCTCACCTTGGCATCACTCACATCACGAGCCTCAACATAAGCACCCTTGCCTGCTGCCTGCAGGGCCTTGCCTCCCGGTGCTGCACATATATCCAGCACCCTCATGCCGGGCCTTATGCCGGCCAGTTCCACAGCCAGCTGGGCACTCTCATCCTGAATGGTATATAAGCCTGCCTCAAAGCTTTTCTGCCTTGTGAGCATATCCGTATTGCCGCTGACCGCATAGGCACAGGCGCATACCCCGGACTGATCAGCTTCTATGCCTGCTGCCCTCCAGTCCTCAAATATGCTCATCCTCTCAGCCTCACTTATATCCTCCCTGACTCTTACGAACAGTTGTCTGTCCGTCATGGAAGCTGCAAGGATTTCCCCGGCCTTCTCATATCCGTAATCCGCTGTCAGACTATCCACGATGATCTCAGGACAGGAATACACTATCCCCATATCCTCTGTCCCCGGCAGGCCTTCCTTATTCCTTGATATGTTTCTTAAGACTCCGTTGACAAAGCCGGACAGATTGACAAATTTACGTTTCTTGGCCAGCTTGACTGCCTCATTGATGGCTGCACTGTCCGGTACCCTGTCCATGTAGACGATCTGATATACGCTCATCCTCATAAGGCATCTTATCAGGGGCTTCATCTTATTTACGGGCGTATTTGAAAAACGATTGATCATATAATCAATCGTTATCATTCTCTCTAAGGTGCCCTCAAAGAGCCTTTTTATAAAGGCCCTGTCAGACTCCTTTATGTATGCATATTTGTCCAGTACGTTTTTAAGCAGTACATGGGAATGGGTCTGCTCTTTTTGCACCTCAAGCAGCATATCCAGTACTATTTCACGTACATTTATATCATTATTCTCCAAGCTTATCTCCTACCTTAAGATCGTAGCCCAGCAAAAATGCTGCCGTATCCATACGCTTCTTGCCCTCCAGCTGAAGTTCCGTTACCTTCAGGGCTTTCTCGCCGCAGGCCACCGTAAAGGAGTTCTTATCCACGGCAATGATCTCTCCGCCGGCAGCCTTCTGCGTGCTTTCCTCAGATACCTCACTTTTCCATATCTTAAGCTGTCTGCCGCCTATATAAGTATAGGCACTGGGCCAGGAATTTAAGCCCCTCACCATACGCTCTATGACCGGGGCAGGCTTATTAAAATCTATCCTTCCCATGGATTTATCCAGCATTTTTGCATAATTGGACCTGGTATCATCCTGGGGAATGGGAGTAAGCTTTCCCTCTTCAATAAGAGGCAGGGCCTTTACGATGGCCTCACCGCCCAGAATGGCCAGCTTGTCAAAGAGGCTCTCTCCCGTATCAGATGCCTCAATGGATATCTTCTCCTGCATCAGGATGTCTCCTGTGTCCAGTCCCACATCCATCTGCATTATGGTCACACCGGTCTCATCAAGGCCGTCTAATATGGCCCACTGGATAGGCGCAGCCCCGCGATAGGCGGGAAGCAGGGATGCATGGATGTTCACGCAGCCAAATGGATACATATCAAGTACCTCTTTTGGAAGTATCTGGCCAAAGGCCGCCACCACGCAGATATCCGCAGGATATTTTTTCAGTTCCTCTATTGCTTCAGGATTGCGCAGTCTCACAGGCTGCAGGACTTCAATGCCCTTCTCAAGGGCATATTCCTTTACAGGAGACATGCTTACGGCCTTGCCCCTGCCCTTTTCCTTATCAGGCTGGGTAACCACGGCTACCACCTTATGTCCGGCTTCGACTATGGCCTTAAGAGCCTCGGCTGCAAAATCCGGAGTTCCCATAAATACTATGTTCATATGACTAGTCCTCTACATCCTCGGGGGTCACATCTCTCAAGCCCCCTTCAACCTTTTCCACATACATATGGCCATCCAGATGGTCACATTCATGCTGTATGCATCTGGCCAGCAGCTCCGTTGCTTCAAGGGTCACGGTCTCCATCTCTTCATTCTGGAAGCGCACCTTGACATAGTTGGCCCTGGTCACATCTCCGCACTTGCCCGGCAGGCTTAAGCAGCCCTCCTGACCTGTCTGCTCACCGCTTTTCTCCAGTATCACAGGATTGATCATGGTAATGGGATCCTCATAGGTCACATCCATGACCACTATCCTCTTGAGTACGCCTACCTGGGGAGCAGCCAGTCCCACTCCGTTGGCATCATACATGGTATCGTACATGTCCTCTATCAGTTCCTTTAATCTGGGAGTGAGCTCGGTCACCTCCTTACAGGTCTTTTCAAGCACCGCATCTCCCATTATCCTTATACGTCTTAAAGCCATAGCTCCTCCTTAATATGCATTCATCGGATTGAAATCGTAGTAGACCTTCATGCGGTCATCCTCAGTCACGCTTTCCTCCAATATATCCTTACATCTGTTCAGTAAATGTCTGTCGGCTGATTTAACATAGAATACAAAGCGGTAAATGTCGCTTATTTTCCCTATGCCTGCCTTTCCGGGGCCTATAATACCGACCCCATCTATATTAGCACATTTTAATATATTTACCATCTGGGTAATGCGATTTAATACCGCATCCCTGTTCCTGCCGGTCACCATGACTGCCAGTATGTTTTCCACAGGGGGATACTTGGACAGGCGTCTGTAGGCTATCTCTTCCCTGTAAAATCCCTGATAATCCTGCCCGGCCGCATGCACTATGGCATAATTATCCGGCTGGTAGGTCTGTATGAAGGTCTCTCCTTCCCTTACACCTCTGCCTGCCCTGCCCGCAGCCTGGGTAATAAGCTGAAAGGTCCTCTCCGCAGCCCTGTAATCATTAATGGCCAGTGACATATCCGCCGCCACTATTCCCACTAGGGTAACCATGGGG
>R03__coassemble_800_pt1 | contig 16700 bp, 13 predicted proteins | sample R03__metabat2_low_PE_031 | metagenome-assembled genome bin R03
CGGTGTGGGCGGGCGTCGGCAGGCAGACGCAGGCAGGCGCACGGTGCGGGCAGGCAGGCAGGCGGAGCCGAGGCAATGGCGCGCCGTAGGGGCGACGGGCGGCGGGCAGACGCAGGCGGGCGCACGGTGCGGGCAGGCAGGCAGGCGGAGCCGAGGCAATGGCGCGCCGTAGCGTGAAAATTTTGGGGCTTGCAATTTTTTTAAGTTCGGTGATATAATCTCGTGGAATTAAATATTAGACATAAACGACACACGTAGTGCATGCACGTAAATCTGATCACGGTACATATGTATTTTTTTGTAAAGTGACCATTGCATCTTACAGTGTGTTTTTTTGTGCCAAAAAGGAGAAAATTATGCCGAGAAATCAATTTCAGAGAATGGTATTTGCCCTTCTCACAGTACTAGTAACAGTCCACGGATATGTGTTTTACAGTCTTTATGTGGTCAACGGAAGCACCCTCATGGAAGTCAACGGGGCAGACAGTGTGATCCATGCCATCAACGCCCAGGGCGGCGTCATGATGTTCGGTCGTATGCTCCCCATCTGGGCAGTCATCCTGATCGAATTTGTATGTGCCTACACCTTGGAGTGCCTTATGGGAAGCCCTCTTTCCTTTAAGATGGCCTGCAAAATGTTCGACCCCCAGAGGAATCACCCCATGATATTTGAGACAGTTATCATAAGCTGTACAGTCCTTATCATGTGTCCTGCCATGAGCTTTCTTGCAGCCTGGATGTATTATCCCTACTATATGGGCTTTAATATTTTCACACTGCTTGCAAACTGGCTCAAGCTTATATGCTTTAACTTTCCCTTTGCCTTCTTCTCACAGATATTCTTTATCCAGCCCTTTGTAAGATGGGCCTTCGGTAAATTATTTGCCAAGGATATCGCAGCCCGTAATGCTCAGGAAGCGCCCGAAAGACCTCAGGATGAGCAGGAAGCCATCGCCGATATCTTCAGAAGAATGGACGAGATTCAGGAAAGCCTGGCCCATGAAAGAAGACAGCGTAAGAAGCTGGCCGAAAAGATTGAAAATCAATAGAAAATATCAGAATATAAAACGCAGGAGCATTAACTCCTGCGTTTTTTTTACCTCTGTACGGTCTTTTCCGCACTCTTTATGACATTTTTAAGCAGCACCGAGGTAGTTACACTTCCCACTCCTCCCGGTACCGGAGTGGCGGCTGCAGCCTTATCCGCAATGGATTCATAGTCCACGTCTCCGCACAGTTTGCCGTCAACCACATTGATGCCCACATCTATGACCACGGCACCTTCTTTGATATAATCCGCATCCAGCATACGGGCCACACCCGCACAGGCACAGACAATGTCAGCTGCCCTGCACTTTTCCTTAAGATCAACAGTCTTTGTATGGCAGACCGTCACGGTGGCATTGGCAGCAAGAAGCATCATGGCAAGAGGCTTGCCCACTACCATGCTGCGGCCTACCACAACCACATTTTTGCCTGTCAGATCAACCCCATAGAAATCCAGCAGCTCCATAACGGCTCTGGGCGTACAGGGCTCATACCCCTGCCCGTCCTGCATAAAGGTGTGGGCCGTATTTTCCAGGCACATACAGTCCATGTCCTTTTTAGGATCAAGCAAAGATATTATCTTCTTATCATCCAGATGCTTGGGCAGGGGACGGAACATGAGCACACCGTGGATGCTCTCATCCTCATTGCATTCCCTGATAACAGCTTCCAGGTCTTCCATGGTGGCATCCCCGGGCAATACCCTGTTGACGATCCTTGCTCCTACTGAATCAAATCTCTTTGTGACCCCTCTTTCGTAGGACAGATCATCCTCACGCTCACCCACTCTCACAACCGCAAGCGTGGGGACCACACCGGCCTTTCCCAGCTCTTCTATCCGGCCGGCTGCCTGACCGGCTATGCCCTTCACAACAGGCATTCCTCTAAGTTCCTGCATATTTTCCGCTCCTTTATGTGTAGATCTGCAATAAACAGTAATTTTTATTCTTTATATAAACCGGCACAGATATCCGCATATACCTTAGTCATTCTGGTGACTCCGTCACTGACCATAGAGCTCACAGCCCGGTTGATATCCTGTGCAGTCTCCCTATTTTTCATGGATTTTGTATTGATGTAGACATTTAAGACACAGCCCTCAAGCCCAGCCCTGATGCAGGTAGCTGCCACAGCCACATCACTGATGGCAAGTCTGCTTCCCATGACTGACAGATCCTCGATAACAGGCACAAGGCTGTATATATCCTCTAGTATTTCCTTAGGTGCCACGGCTGCGTCAAACAGTGCCTTTTCCATGACGCTTTCGTAGTCGGGAGCATTCTTATCCATGCCATAGGCTGCTGCAAGGGGCGCAAAGGCCTTTGCATCCTTGTCTATGTCAGCCAAAAGCTGCTGCCTTTTTCCCTCAAGCAGAGTAATATACTCTTCGATCTTTGCCTGATATTCGGCATATTTTTTCTTGCCTGTGGTAAGATTCGCCACCATGCTGCCCAGGGCACAGCCAATATCCGCTACCAGAGCCGAGGCACCGCCTCCGCCGGGAGTGGGTGATGAACTGGCTAGTTTACATAAAAAATCTTCCATTCTTCTTATCTCCGTTAAATTCTCAGTCTGCTAGGTTTACATAAAATCAAATATGGATATCTGGTTATTCTCGGGAATATTTCCTAAGATTCCCAGTTCTCCCAGGGTATCCGCTATGGTCTGACTGGCCTTGGACCTGGCCCTGAAATCCTCCTTGCTCAGGAAAGGACCGTTCTTGGCAGCCTCGACTATTCCTATGGCCACGCTCTCTCCCAGGCCCGATATACTGGTCAGGGAAGCCATGATCTTGCCATCCACTATGGAAAAATGTGTGGCCTTTACCTTAAAGAGGTCTATGGGTTCAAACTCAAAGCCTCTAGCATACATTTCCTGCACGCTCTTTAAGGCCGTCTCCACATCCTTCTCGGTTGCGGTCTGTTTGCCCCCTTCTTCCTTCTGCTTCTTGATATCCTTCATGGCCTTTTCCACCTTGTCCTTGCCAAAGCACATCATGGCATAATCAAAGCCTTTGGCTCTGATGGTGAAATAGGCCGTGTAATATTCCAGAGGATAGTTGATCTTGCAGTAGGCTATTCTCCAGGCCATCATAACATAGGCCGCCGCATGGGCCTTGGGGAACATGTACTGGATACGCTCGCAGCTCCAGGCATACCATTCAGGCACGTCATGATCAAACATTTCCTGCTTCCAGCCGTCCCACTCCTTGCATTTCTTCTTGGCCACCTTGCCCTTTCTTACATTTTCCATGATTGAAAAAGCATGGGAGGGCTCAACGCCCTTCTCTATAAGATATACCATGATATCATCACGGGTACATATGGCTGTGGATATGGTAGCTGTACCGTTTTTGATCAGCACCTCCGCATTGTCCTGCCATACATTGGTTCCATGGGACAGCCCGGATATACGCACCAGGTCCGAAAAATGTTTGGGCGCCGCATCTATGAGCATCTGCATGGCAAAGGGAGTTCCAAACTCAGGAATACCCAGACAGCCTAAAGGCGTGCCTCCCATATCATCCGGGGTAATGCCCAAGGCTTCCGTACTCTGAAAGAGGGTCATGACCTGGGGATCATCCAGAGGGAAGGTCCTGGGGTCTCTGCCTATAAGGTCCTGCAGCATTCTTAACATGGTAGGATCATCGTGTCCCAGTATGTCCAACTTTAACAGGTTATGATCTATGGAATGATAATCAAAGTGGGTGGTTATAATGTCCGTCTCTGTATCATTTGCCGGATGCTGTATGGGGGTGAAAGAATGGATATTTTCCCCCTTGGGCAGTACCACAATGCCTCCGGGATGCTGTCCCGTACTGCGCCTGATACCTACGCAGCCTGCCACCAGCCTGTTGATCTCCGCACTTCTCTTCTGTATATCCCTTTCCTGATAATATTTCTTGATAAAGCCATAGGCTGTCTTATCAGCCACACCGGCTATGGTCCCGGCCTTGAAGGTCTGGCCCTTTCCGAAGATGACCTCCGTATATCTGTGGGCAGTACCCTGATATTCACCGGAGAAATTAAGGTCAATATCAGGCTCCTTATCTCCCTTAAAGCCAAGAAAGGTCTCAAAGGGGATATCAAAGCCGTCTTTGGTAAGCAGCTCCCCACAGTTGGGGCATACCCTGTCCGGCATATCCACTCCCGCCATTCCCGCAAAGGCCTTGACCTCAGGGGAATCAAAATCAGTGTAATGGCATTTCTTACAGTAATAATGAGGACTTAAGGGATTGACCTCCGTGATGCCGCTCATGGTTGCCACAAAGGAAGAACCGACGGAGCCTCTTGAGCCTACCAGATACCCGTCCTCATTGGATTTCCATACCAGTTTCTGGGCTATGATATACATAACGGAATAGCCGTTGCTGATAATGGAATTAAGTTCCCTCTCCAGCCTGTCCTCAACTATCTTCGGCAGGGGATCACCGTACATTTCATGAGCCTTGGTATAACAGATATCCCTCAGGGTCTTATCACTGTTTTCAATGACAGGAGGACATTTATCAGGCCTTACCGGACTCATTTTCTCTATCATATTGGCAATCTTTACCGTATTGGTGATCACCACCTCTTCGGCCTTTTCAGGGCCCAGATAGGCAAACTCCGCCAGCATTTCCTCAGTGGTCCTAAGATAAAGGGGCGCCTGCTTGTCGGCATCGTCAAAGCCCACTCCCGCCATGATGATACGTCTGTAGATCTCATCCTCGGGATTTAAGAAATGCACATCGCAGGTAGCCACGACCGGCTTATTAAAGCGCTCTCCAAGCTCCACTATCTTTTTATTGATCTCTATAAGATCCTCCATGGAATTGACATTTTCTATCTTTTCCTTGTCTATCATGAAGGCATTGTTGCCCAGGGGCTGTATTTCCAGATAATCGTAATAATCCACCAGAGCCGCTATCTCATCATCAGGTGCCTCACCCAGTATGGCCTGATAAAGCTCTCCTGCCTCACAGGCACTGCCCAGTATCAGCCCTTCTCTGTACTGATTGATAAGGCTCTTGGGTATACAGGGCTTGCCCCTGTGCAGAAAATGCAGATGGGACATGGATACCAGTGTGTAGAGATTTACCCTGCCTGTATTGTTCTTGGCCAGTATGATGGCATGATAATTGCGCAGTTTCTTGACCTTATTGGCCATGATGCCTATCTCGTCCATATCCTCTGAGCCCATGCTGTTTAGGGCGTCCAGACTGCTTATACCCTTTGCCCTGACCATAGCCAGCATCTTCACAAAGCACTCTGCCGTGGCCTCGGCATCATTTACCGCCCTGTGGTGCCCCTCTAAGGAAACTCCCAGGTCCTTGCAGACCACATCCAGCTTGTACTTGGGCAGATGGGGGAGCAGGGTCCTGGAAAGCTCCAGGGTATCCACATAGGTATCATCCACGCTTAAGCCCTGCTGTCTGCAGTTTTCAAATATGAAGGAAGTATCAAAGCCCGCATTGTGGGCAACCATGATACTGCCCTTTAAGAATTCCAGGAACTTTGGCAGGACCTCCTTAATATCAGGGGCGTCAGCCACCATTTCATCAGTGATATTGGTCAGTTTGACTATCCTGTAGGGAATGGGTTCCCCGGGATTGACAAAGGTTGAAAAACGGTCTGTGATCTGTCCGTTTACCACCTTGACTGCGCCTATTTCGGTTATGTGGTTCTTAACACAGGAAAATCCCGTAGTCTCTATATCAAATACCACAAAGCTGTCATCCACGCTCTGTCCCTTTGGATTGGTGACACACTGGGCCAGGTCATCCACCACATAGGCCTCGCAGCCGTAGATCACCTTGAAGAAATCCTCCTCATTGGGATGCTCATCTCCTGCCTCTATACGCTTTTTCTTTTCAGCGGACCACAGATCCTCCCAGGTATGGTTGGCCGTGGGAAAGGCCTGGACCACACCATGGTCCGTAATGGCTATGGCCGGATGTCCCCAGCTGTAGGCAGTCTTCACTATATCCGACACCTCGCTGACCCCGTCCATGTCGGACATCTTGGTATGGCAGTGCAGCTCCACACGCTTCTTTAGGCTGTAGTCCATCCTTTTTTCCGTAAAATCCTTGATCTTCATAATGCCGTGGACACTGCCCATGGTTATCTCATGAGCAAAGGAATCAAAGCTTACCAGCCCCTTGACCTTGACAAAGGTACCGGTTTTGACGCCTCCCTTGAATTCATCCAGCAGCTCATTATTCAAAAATATCTTACAGCTTAATGTATCGTTAAAATCGGTCACATCAAAGGATATGATGGTCTTCTCATTCCTGATGGGACGCTCATCCATAAATACTATCTTTCCCCTGATGACTATCTCACCTATATCACCTATGACATCACTGATGGGAATGGGCTCATCCTCAAAGTCCACTCCGTAAAGGCAGTCGGGATTTTCAGACTTTTTAAGGGTGCGTTTGTGGCCAAAGCCTCCCTCACCCTTGCGCTCGAATCTTGAATATTCCTTTTTGCCGCCTGCAGCCTGTCCTGCCTTATGTGCCGTGGGGGGATTATCCTGCTTCTTTGCAGCATTCGACCCATTTTCCTTCTGGGCCTCTCCCTCAGGCTCGCTCTCTGCCATCTTTTCATACATGGCAAAGCGGGCATCTTCCTCATTTGCAGAGGCATTATTATCCACAGCATTTACCGCCTCAAGGGTATCGGAATCTCCCAATCCGGCATTAAGGGATATCTGTGCCGACTGGCGCCTGAACATTATCTCATTTTCCTTTGAATGGGTATCCACGCTCTCCAGGCTGTTATCGGTAGATATACTTACCTCAAGGCCACAGCGGTCCGTAAATATCATCCTGAAATAATTGGCAATGCCTGCCGCATTCTCCCTGGCTACTGGATTGTTCTCCAGTTCAATGAGTACCTCTCCCTCAGGCTTTACCTTAACTCTGCCCTTCTTATATACAGCATATAAAATGGGATGGTGTATCCTCATGTCCTCTTCCAGGCTTTCCCTGTATACATCATACAGAGTCTGGGCATTGAACTGGCTGGAAAGGTTAAAGGTCTCTATTATGAGCACCCGGACTTCATTTTTGAAAAGCTGCTTGGAAATGGTCCTTTCCATCTTAATGATGTCCTTTTTATCAATAAGATGGTCTGATGTTATGTAAACCTTAAGAAGCGTTCTTTCCTTATTGATGGACACTTTTTTCCCTATAACCTCTTCAAAAAGAGTTCTTTGGTCCTCACTGACAACCAGTGTGTTGAAAATTTGAAAAAAACGCTTGGGTTCCATTATTTATTCCTTCCAGTTGAGCAGTTCTTCCCTTAAGGTCTCCAAAAGCTGCTCTTCCTTTACTTTCTTTACAACCTGGCCATGCTTGATCAGCAGGCCCTCTCCACTGCCTCCGGCTATGCCTATGTCGGCCTCCTTGGCCTCTCCGGGTCCATTGACCGCACAGCCCATAACAGCCACTTTGATATCAAGGGGTATGTCTGCAACCATATCTTCCACCTTGCCGGCCAGATCTATCAGATCTATCTTGGTGCGTCCGCAGGTGGGGCAGCTTACGACCTCTATTCCGCCCTTTCTCAGGCCTAAGCTTCTGAGTATCTGTTTTGCACTCTTTATCTCCTCCACAGGGTCCGTGGTAAGGGATACCCTGATGGTGTCACCGATACCCTCATGCAGTATCAGTCCCAGTCCCAGGGCGGATTTGATATTGCCGCTTGTCACAGTGCCTGCCTCGGTGATACCCACATGCAGAGGATAGGGTGTCTTATCCGCTATGAGCTTATGGGCCTCATAGCACATGAGCACATCGCTGGATTTGATGGAGATGACCATGTTGTCATAATCGCAGTCCTCTATCATATGTACCTTGTCAAGAGCGCTTTCCACTATGCCCTGGGCTGTCACACCGCCGTATTTTTCCACCAGATTGCGCTCCAGGGATCCGCTGTTTACTCCCACTCTTATGGGAATATTTCTTTCCTTGGCTACCCTGACCACAGCCTCCAGCTTTTCCCGGCCTCCGATATTACCCGGATTGATACGGATCTTATCAGCCCCATTTTCCATGGCAGCTATGGCCATTTTGTAGTCGAAATGTATATCCGCTACCAGGGGAATATGTATACGCTCCTTGATCTGCGAGATAGCCTGGGCTGCAGCCTTATCAGGTACAGTACATCTGATGATCTCACAGCCTGCCTTCTCCAGCCTGAGTATCTGGGACACGCAGGCCTCCACATCCTGAGTGGGAACATTGGTCATGGACTGGATCAGAATGGGATTGCCCCCTCCTATGACCCTGTCACCTATATGTATTATTTTAGTATTATCCCTGTACATTTTATTGTCCTCCATATGTGGTATCCTGAAAAAAGGCGCCGCTATGCCCGGTCACCCTGATACCCAGTCTGTTTATTATACCACATAAGGCTTGCACCCAATAAAGAAATTCCAAAAATTAACCTATAGGCTCTTTACTTTATCAGGACTTTGTTTTAATATATGAAATGAGTCAATTTTAACACATAAGGGATCTGTCCCGGCAGCCTGGCTGCAAGGCCCGTCACATACACCTGTGACCTTCGCCGTTATTCTCAAATTTTTATATCTACCGCTTTTACCTGACATTACAGAAAGGAAACCATGGAATATTTATCTGAATTTATATGGAGAAAAGGAGCCCGGGATATCAACGAGGATTCCCTGGCCATCAGTGAGATCAAAATCTGCAATCAAAGTATGCTGCTAGCCGTCATCTGTGATGGTATAGGTGGACTGGCGCAGGGTGAAAATGCCAGTACCTTCACCGTCAGCCGCCTGAAATGTGCCTTTGAGCAGGCTGCCAGAGAACCTGACATGGATCTTAGGCGGATGCGCCACATCCTCAGCCGCCAGCTGTATACCTGTCACAGGCTTCTTAAGGAAAAGGGTACGGAGGCAGGCGCGCCTATGGGCACCACTGTATGTCTTGCCCTGATCTGCGGCCGCCGGGGATACCTGATGTCCAATGGCGACTCACGGATATACTTCGGGCGACGTCGTCTGAGCCCAAAGCTTCCCGATCATACCGACCCCCGTGGCAGGCTCAGACGGGCCATAGGGGTAGGCAGTTATTATCCGGCAGATCTTCGCAGGATATATTTTGGTCCAAAGGATATACTGCTGCTTTGCAGCGACGGCTTTTACCGCCGCAACCACTTATCAATAAGTGCACCGGGCACCTTCTCCCATCTGCTCACTCCCGATCAGATGAGAGGTAAACTTGAGGGCATGTATTATTCAGCCTTAAACAGTGGTGAGCGGGACAATTGCAGTGCGGTGGTGCTTTGGCGCAATTCTTAAAAAAGGAGGAAAAATGGAATTATTAATAGATAATAGATATTTATGTAAACTTAAAATCGGTTCCGGCGGCATGGGTAGTGTATATCTGGCCACAGATCTTAAATTAAATAAAAAATGGGCTGTCAAGGCCTGCGACAATATGAGCGCAAATGAGATTGAAATCCTCAAAAAGATAGATCACAGGGCCTTTCCAAGGATTGTGGATGTAGTAGAACAGGACTCGGTCACCTACATAGTAATGGACTATATCGAAGGGATCACCCTGTCTGAATATTTAAAGGAAAATAAACTAAATGAGAAGCAAGTAGTTGACATAACTATAGAAATAGCCCAGGCCCTCTCCTATCTGCACGGACTGACCCCGTCCCTGATATATATGGACTGTAAGCCTTCCAATATTATGTTAACCGAATCAGGTGAGATAAGACTGGTTGATCTTGGCAGCGTATATATATGTGGGCTGACCGATCCACAGCGCATCAGCTGTACAGCCTTCTATGCACCCGGTGAAATACTAAGGCCGGACTGTGAGGGTAACCTCGACCCGTCCATAGATATATACGGACTGGGTATGACCATGTATTATATGCTTACCGGAAACCGGGTTGAATACCGGGATAAGAGGGGATACCTGGATCTGAAAAGATGCAACAGGCACATATCCCATCTTCTTGAGAAGATAATCATCAAATGTACCCTGCCCTACAGGGACAGATATCATTCCATGGAGGATCTGATAAATGATTTGAAAAAGGTGAATAGTGGAAAGCCAGTTAACCTGACTCGTATCAGTATCCCGTCCCACTTCCGCTTTTCAGGAGTTATGGATGTATTATGTAAACTAATCTTGGCCCTGTCCATTCTCCTTTGGGCTTATTTTAGGGAATATATGGACTCACCACTGTGGTCAGTTGTCTTTGCTCTTATGCTCCTTGTCTTCTGGCTGCTGTGCCGCAAAAAGCATTTCTACAGTGTCGAGATCAAAAAGAGCCTGATAAGGGCCGAGGGAAGTCGATTCCTTATACTCATTGTTGTTTCCCTGCTTGCCCTGGGAGGCCTTACCCTGAGAGCCTACGCAGACAGGTACAGTGAGCCCCTTAAGGTCAATTTCTATGATGAATTTGGGCGCACCTCCCTCACTGCAGAGGGCTATGTCAGACCGGTAAAGGGCGACATCCATTTATCGATCCCCGTTTCCCAGCTGGAGGAAGGTGTCAATGTTATTTCCATCAGCTGTGAATCTCAGAATTCTTTAAAAAAATATACCCTTAAGCTCCAGTCTTCTTCAGCTCCTGACACGGATTATGAAGAATAATCTTCTGACTGTCACTTAAGGGAATGTTTCTCAGCCTATCCAGTTGCTTATGTCATTGTACATGACAAATATCATCAGGGCAAACAGCAGAACAAAGCCTGCCAGATGTACTATGCCTTCCTTCTCCGGCGGCACGGGCTTGCCTCTGACCACCTCAATGAGCAGGAATATCAGCCTGCCTCCGTCAATCGCCGGTATGGGAAGCAGGTTCATCACACCCAGGTTCACACTGAGCAGCATGGCTATATTGACCATGTTTAACAGCACCAGACCAAAGCCATAGGGACTGGCCTGCTTCTGGACATCACTGATGATATGAGCCATCCCCACGGGGCCGGACACATCATCCTTGCTGCCATTGCCTTCAAGCAGCATACCCAGACTTTTAAGTGTTGCCACCAGACAGTACCTTACCTCGATGGCTGCATATTTAAATACCGAAGCATTATTGCATTCAATATAATCACCGTAATTTGTCAACCCCAGCAGATATCTGTCATCCTCTTCACTGTACTGAGGTACTATTGTGGTGGTATATTCCTCCCCATCCCTTTCATAGGTAATGGTTAAGGGCTTGCCTTCCTTATTTACAAAGGTATTAACATATATCTCTCTGGCAGTATAGATCTTAGACCCATTGATCTCAGTAATAAGATCCCCGTCCTCGAGTCCGCTCTCCGCAGCAGGATAGCCTTCCATCAGTTCATGGACTACCGGCAGATCAGAGCCGCAGAACCATACAACCACTATGGCCATAACAAAGGCGATCACAAAATTCGCAAAGGGGCCTGCCAGAGTTGTGGCTATCCTGGCCCAGACAGGAGCATCATTGAACTTAATGCCGTAGTTTGCCTCCTCTTTGGGCATGTCACCGTCACACTCTGAGTCTTTGTTCACTCCATTTTCCATGGTTACCAGAGTATCAGCCCCGGCCTCATCCTCTGACTCCTTATCATCGTCACTGCCTTCCACTGCCTCTATGGGATCCATGCCCTCAAAGATACAGGCTCCACCCAAGGGCAGCCATCTCAGCACGTAGTAGGTTCCGTTCTTATGAAAGCCCACGATCTTCGGTCCCATACCTATGGTAAATTCCTCCACATGGATACCGTTTAATTTGGCCACTATGAAATGACCGAATTCATGGCTGATGACTATTATGCAAAATACAAATAAAAACCATATAATGGTTGAAATACTCATCCTATATACATCCTTCTATATATTCATATACAGACTGCTCAATGCCAAGGATATCCTCCACTGAAGGGTTCTCAATGGGCCTGTGGGCATCCATGGCCTTTTCTATGAGCTCATAAATCTGTAAAAATTTGATCCTGTCCTCCAAAAACAGGGCAACGGCCTTCTCATTGGCAGCATTGAATACCGTGGTCATGCTGCCGCCTGCCTCAAGGGCATCGTAAGCAAATCCAAGTCCCCTGAAGGTATCCATATCAGGCTTTTGAAGTACTATGGAGCCCAGTTTAAAAAGGTCCACCCTTTCTCCTGCCAAAGGTCTTCTGTCCGGATAAAAAAGAGCATACTGTATGGGCAGCTTCATGTCAGGCGTACCCAGTTGTGCTATGATACCGCCGTCCACATACTGCACAGCCGAATGGATAATGGACTGAGGCTGCAAAACCACCTGTATATCCTTTGGATTAACATCAAACAGCCACTTAGCCTCTATTACCTCCAGCCCCTTATTACACAAAGTTGAGGAATCTATGGTTATCTTGCGCCCCATGGTCCAGTTGGGATGCTTCAGGGCTTCTCTCCAAGTTATGTCAACCAATTCTTCTTTCTTCTTTCCTCGAAAAGGACCACCGGAAGCAGTAAGAAGTATCTTTTCCACCCGGGATTTGGGAAATCCCTGCAGGGACTGGAAGATTGCACTGTGCTCACTGTCCACAGGCAGTATCTTTACATTTTTCTTAGCTGCAAGGGGCATGATGATATGTCCGGCGCAGACCAGAGTCTCCTTATTGGCCAGGGCAATATCCTTGCCCGCATTGATAGCCGCTATGGTAGGTCTGATGCCTATCATGCCTACTACCGCCGTAAGTACTATATCCACTTCCTTAAGCTCTGTAAGAGCTATCAGCCCTTCCATACCGCAAAGAATCCGTGTGTCAGTATCAGCCACTCTCTCTTTAAGGTCAGCGGCTGCCGCCTCATCCATCATGGCTGCATACAGGGGCTTAAACTCCCTGATCTGCTTTTCCATCAGTTCCGTGCTTTTGGCGGCACTTAGGGCAACAACCCTAAGGTCATCCTTATATTCCCTTACAATTTCAAGGCACTGGGTACCAATGGAGCCCGTTGAGCCTAATATGCATATATTCTTCATAACACATTCCTATGTATTTTCTGTGAAATATTATTTGATCAAGGCTACTGCCAGCAGATAAATAATGGGGGCCGTCACGGTAATAGAGTCCATTCTGTCCATTATACCGCCATGTCCCGGGATGATCTTACTGTAATCCTTGATATCGTGATCCCTCTTAATGGCCGAGGCTGCCAGATCTCCCACCTGGCTGACAACACTTCCCAGTCCTCCGATAAGCGTAAAGATAAGCAGGGCCTCCATGCCGTAAATACCTGCCTTATACAGGATAAAGCCGTATATCAGTCCGACCAGTGCCGCTCCCACTATGCCGCCTATGCTTCCTTCTATGGATTTTTTGGGGCTGAGCTTAGGTGCCAGCTTGTGCCTGCCCAGCTTTCTTCCCACTGTATAGGCAAATACATCGCTGAAGCAGCTGGCAATGAAAATGGAAAAGGTAATGTATATCCCGAAATCCCTCAGGGTAAAATAAAGGAAGGACAGCATAAAGGGAGCATACATCACGTTAAATACACTTGCTGATATCTGTGAAGTGTTAAATCTGGGAAATGTAAACACATACACTGCCAGCTGGGCTAACAGAAATACAAGCAGTATAACCTGGCTCACCAGGTTTACATAACTCTCATTTCCCCACATTATATTGATATAATATGCGATTATGGCAAGATATCCGAAAAGGCTTGCAGCATTTACGGGCTTATCCCTATCCAAAACCTTACACGCCCTGCATAATTCAAAATAAGACAGTAAGGACAGTATGAGCAGGACACATCCCGCTATGCGGCCTCCGGCCAGCAATATCACAATGCCGCCCGCAGCCATAATAAGTCCGCTGATCACTCTGGTACGATGCATTAGCACAACTCCTATTCTTTCTTAAGTCCGCCGTATTTGCGGTCCCTGTTATTGTAGGCCTCTATGGCCTTTTCCAGCTCCTCTGCATTGAAATCAGGCCAGGGGCAGTCACAGAAATAAAATTCCGTATAAGCACTCTGCCAAAGCAGGAAATTGGATATTCTCTGCTCGCCGCAGGTCCTGATAAGCAGATCGGGATCAGGATAATCACCTGTATCCAGATAGCTGTTAAGCTTTTCAACTGTCACCTCATCCGGCGAAAGCTTTCCCTCTGCCACCTCACCGCATAGTCTCTTTGCAGCTCTGGTTATCTCATCCCTGCCACCGTAGTTAATGGCAATGGTAAAATGAAGTCCGTCATTTTTGGAGGTGGCCTCTTCAAGATCTGCTATGCTTTCCTGCAGATCCTTATCCAGTCCTGTCTTGTCCCCTATGACTCTGACCTTCATATTATTCTTATTGGCACGTTTCTTGGCATTCACCATATAATTGCGCAATAGTTTCATAAGCGCAGCCACCTCATCATCAGGTCTGCTCCAGTTCTCAGTCGAGAAGGCATATACGGTGAAATAATTGACGCCCCTGTTGTAGATGATCTCACACATATCCTCAACCACCTTGGCTCCCTGTATATGTCCCGCATTTCTCGGAAGTCCCTTGGCCTTGGCCCAGCGTCCGTTGCCATCCAGGATGATGGCTACATGATTAGGTACATTCATATGCTTATCCTTTGTCTTTAATATCAGAAAAAAGGAACACTTCAGTGTTCCTTTTGGTCTGAACTATACTGTCATTATTTCCTTTGACTTGGCCTCAACTGCCGCATCCACGTCCTTGATATACTGGTCCGTAAGCTTCTGGAGCTTGTCTTCAAGGTCCTTGATCTCATCCTCGCTGACGTCCTCCTTGCCAAGCTTCTTTAAGGCATCATTGCCATCTCTTCTGATATTTCTGATAGCCACCTTGGCATCTTCGCCCTTTTTCTTGACTTCCTTGGCCAGTTCCTTACGTCTGTCCTCTGTAAGCTCAGGGAATACCAGTCTGATCACGGCACCGTCATTGCTGGGTGTAATACCCACATCAGATGCCATTATGGCCTTCTCGATCTCCTTGATCAGGGATTTTTCCCAGGGAGCTATCTGAATCATACGTGCCTCGGGCACTGATATATTTCCAACCTGCTGCAGGGGTGTGGGAGTTCCGTAATAATCCACCTTGATCTTGTCAAGTACATGGGGATTGGCCCTTCCTGCCCTGATGGTCTGATAATCAGCCTGCAGGTGCTCATAGGTCTTTACCATTTTCTCATTAAAGCTTTCAAGTCTGCTGTCCATTAGTAACCTCCTTTATTATACCGTAACCTTGGTTCCGTTGAATTTGCCCTTAAGAGTATTGACGATGCTGTCCTTCTCTCCTAAATCAAATACCCACATTTCCTTTTTGTTGTCTCTCGCCAGTATGGAAGCTGTCATATCCACTACCTGCAGATTGCCCGCAATGACCTCATCTATGCTTATGGTGTCATATTTCTTTGCATTGGGATTGACCTTGGGATCCGAATCATACACGCCGTCAATTGACTTGGCCAAAAGTATGACCTCGCTCTCCACCTCTATGGCTCTGAGCACAACCCCTGTATCTGTTGAAAAATAAGGATGTCCAGTACCTCCGGCAAAGAATACTACCATACCCTTTGCAAAATATTTATTGGCCCTGTCCTTTGAAAAAAGCTTGGTAAAGGAACCGCACTCAAAGGGTGTCAGTATGGCCGTGTTCATGCCTACGCTTCTGAAAATCTCGGATACATAGATACAGTTCATGACCGTGGCCAGCATACCTATCTGATCTGCCTTGGTACGGTCTATATTTTCACTGCTCCTTCCTCTCCAGAAATTGCCTCCGCCTATGACGATACCGATCTCCATACCGTCATCCACAAGCTGTTTTACCTGAAGAGCCACCATTCTGACTGTATCCTCGTCAAAACCTGTCTTCTTTTCACCTGCCAGTGCCTCACCACTGAGCTTGAGCATTATACGCTTCATGTATTTTCTCCCTGTTTAATCTCTGAAGAAGGTTGAAGGGCTCACCTCTGCATAGCACTGTGAACACATACCCTCTATAGCTGCACCGTTGTTGATCTGTACGGCCTTGGACTTGATATTGCCCATTACTATAGCCGTAGAATCCAGAATGACCGGTCCGTGTACATCGATATCACCCTTAATGGCTCCGCTGATCACGGCGCTGGTGGCATAAATATTACCCCTGATGACTGCCTTGCTGCCTACCTTGATGGCTCCGCTGCTCGTCATATCACCTTTTATGTTTGCATTGGCTGCAACGATATTGGAAGCCTCGGCATTGCCATTGATCTCACCGGTAACATTAAGTTCACCATAAACAGAGATATTGCCGTTGACCACTCCCATGATCTCAAGGGAACCGCTGGATAAAATATCTCCGTTGACCACCATATTACGGGTAATGGTCGCTACCTCATCCGTGGCCTGTCTTACGGGCTCGCTTGGTACATATTCTTCCTTGGCATAGTTATTTTCCATAACCGGTGCAGACATTACAGGCATCATGACCGGGCTCTTGGCAGCATCATACATATCATCTGTTTTGGCACCTGCCGCTGCCACTTCATTTAAAAACGAATCCAGTCCCGCCTCCATATTGAAGGCCTCTTCACCTGTAAGTTCCTTTTCCTCATACTCAATGCCCATGGATTCCTCTGCTGCCGCAAACAGATCCTTGGGGTCACTGCTCTTTTCTTCCTTAGGCTCCTCCTCAGGCACCAGCTCATTG
>R03__coassemble_834_pt1 | contig 16196 bp, 14 predicted proteins | sample R03__metabat2_low_PE_031 | metagenome-assembled genome bin R03
ATCAGCGACAAAATCGATTAGTATGGCTTCTGGATCATTCCCGCTGCTCGTCGCATCACCACCCTCTGGGCAAACGACATCTGGAGAGGCACCCAGGTCCTGATGTCCACCTCCTCCACTGCCTATGCCATGGATCTGGCCGTTGTGGCAGTGGAAAAGGATTCCCTGACTGAAGATACACTGAATGCAATCAGCATAGCCACTTTGGGCGATTCTGACGAGCTCAAGGTAGGCGAGGCAGCCATAGCAATAGGCAATGCATTGGGCTACGGCCAGTCGGTTACTACAGGTGTTATCTCCGCACTGGACAGACAGATAACACTGACAGATGGCAGCCTTACAGATGCCCTGATCCAGACTGATGCAGCCATCAACCCCGGTAACTCCGGCGGCGCTCTGCTCAATATGAAGGGCGAGGTCATAGGTATTAACTCCAATAAGATCGGTGGCAGCACTGTAGAGGGTATGGGCTATGCAATCCCTATTTCGGCAGCTACTCCCATTTTGGAGGAACTGCAGACCAAGAAGACCAAGATAGCCACAGAGGAAAGCGAAAAAGGCTACCTGGGAATTTCAGGCAGGGGCATAACCAGTGATATATCCCAGATGTACGGCTTCCCTGAAGGAATCTATGTCTATGAAGTGTATCAGAATACAGGTGCTGACTATGCAGGATTGCAAAAAGGTGATATTATAACTAAGTTCGATGGTTCAACGGTGAGCAGCATGGAAGAGCTTCGCAGCGAGCTGGATTACTACGGGGCAGGCGAGAAGGTTCAGCTGACCGTTATGAGGGCCGACGAATCCGGAACTTATAGGGAGATTGAGGTAGAGCTCACCTTAAGCAGGGCTGAGGATCTGCCACAGGATTAATGCATGGATAATAATAACAACAATGATTATGAAGAGGTGTGCTGTTTATGCCACCGAAATGAAAGCAAAGCCGGGCGGATGATAAAGCTGCCCGGCAATTTGTGCGTTTGCGCGGACTGCATGGAAAAGACCTATGATATGGTCAGCAAAATGGGCCTTGGCAATCTGATGAGCGGCATGCCCAACGTAACGGGCATGTCAAAGGAAGAGATGGATAAATGGCTTGAAGGCATGCCTGAAGTGAAGAAATATGACCCGGCAAAAAGCGGGGATAGCACACAGGATGCAGAGACAGACGCAGGTGAACCCAAGGAAGATGGCAGCGTCTCTCTTAGCGACGATGATCCGGCTGAGGATGAGCCTGATGAGAAGGAAAAGAAGAAATCCGAGGCAAGGCTGATCTTTGATGATTATTTCAAGGGTTTCCCGGGAATAAATTTTGTGAACCTTTCCGATCTGGACGGTGGTATGCCCCAGAGAAGCAGGGTAAAAAAGAAAAAGCCCGGTGAGAAGAAGCCCATTATCGATATCAGGAATGTTCCCGCGCCCCACAAGATCAAGGAACAGCTGGATGAATATATCATAGGCCAGGAGCATGCCAAGAAGGTAATAAGCGTGGCTGTCTACAATCACTATAAGAGGGTAGCCACGGGCACAATGGACGATATAGAGATAGAAAAGTCCAATATGCTTATGATAGGACCTACAGGCTGCGGCAAGACCTATCTGGTAAAGACACTGGCCAAGCTTTTGGACGTGCCTCTGGCAATAGCCGATGCCACCTCCCTGACTGAGGCAGGCTACATAGGCGATGACATCGAGAGTGTTATATCAAAGCTGCTTGCGGCAGCGGATAATGACGTGGACAAGGCCGAGATGGGCATTGTCTTCATAGATGAGATTGATAAGATAGCCAAGAAGCATAATAACAACTCCAGGGACGTCAGCGGTGAATCGGTGCAGCAGGGTCTGCTCAGGCTATTAGAGGGTGCAGATGTAGAGGTACCTGTGGGAGCCATGAGCAAGAATGCTATGGTACCCCTGACTACGGTAAATACACGAAATATCCTCTTTATCTGCGGAGGAGCCTTCCCGGATCTGGAGGAGATAATCAAGCAGAGACTCCACAAGACCACCTCCATAGGCTACGGAGCCGAGCTTAAGGATAAATTTGACAAGGACAAGGACATTCTGGAAAAGGTAACCGTGGATGATCTTAAGAAGTTTGGCATGATCCCCGAATTCTTAGGCAGGCTTCCTGTCATCTATACTCTTAAGGGTCTGGATGAGGCTGCCATGGTCAGGATCTTAAAGGAGCCCCGCAATGCAATCCTTAAGCAGTACGAAAAGCTGTTGGAGCTGGACGAGGTCAAACTGGAATTTACCGATGGAGCCTTGGAGGCTATAGCGGCCAAGGCCATGGAAAAGGAAATGGGAGCCAGAGCCTTACGTGCCATCATCGAAGAATTCATGTTAGATATAATGTATGAGATTCCCAAGGATGATAATATAGGCCGCGTAACAATAACACGTGAGTACATTGAAGGTAACGGCGGACCCATTATTGACATCAGAAGCAATGCAGCCAGCTTTGAGCAGAGGGATGACCTGCAGGAGATAAAGATTGAAGATACAAAAGAGTAAATCGTGATTTAGCAAATCGCTTCAAAAAGAACCCCGTATTTTCGGGGTTCTTTTGTATTTGGCCTTTTTAAGCTTCATTTTTAGCAAAAATTAGGTTTTTGACAAAAATTACGACAATTTTTACAATAATTTTGCAGGATGGGGAACGTTACCATAAAAATAGCCCCTGTTTTTGCATAAAAACTTGCATAAGCGAAACAAATACACCATATATTGTGGCAAAACGAAGCAAAATCAACTAAAATTTCACAAAATTTTGCAAGCCGTGTTCAGGGCCGGATTAAAGATGATTTATGAAAATCTAAATTTGGATTGATCGGATTAAAGAAAGAAAATATATGAAAATATTTTGCTAAATCACGATTTAGTTATTTGCACAAAGTTCAAACCGCGTAGGGAACTAAAAGAAAGCTCACCACAGCAGAGAGGATTATGATATACTAATGCCTATGAAAAAAAGATTGATAAACACCTTATTAATATTAGGAAGTCTTGCCCTGCTTGCAGCCTGCGGTAATAAAGAAGAGGCTACAGCCGAGCAGGTGGATGTACAGATCGAAAATCTGGATGACCTGACAGAGGATGATACGGTGTCAGCCGTCTTACAGTCCACCGAGTACAGCGAGGAGGATACAGTGAAGGTGGCCGTATGCGGGGAACCTTCCTCTACTATATTGGCCAGGGCGAAGGAAAGCCTCCAGAGGAGCGGCTATGACCTCAAGGTAGTCAGCTGTGATGATTTTAATGAGCCAAATGAATTGCTGCTTTCAGGTGAGGTGGATGCCACCTTCTGCGAGCATGAAGGCTATGTGACCAGCTACAACAAGGTAAACAGTACAGATCTTACCATAGTTGAGAGAATATATTATCAGCCCATGGGTATCTATAGCGGAAAATGCACTGACCTTAACATGCTTAATGAGGGAGCGGTCATAGCTGTACCCGAGGGTGAGGTATATCTTGCCAGGGCCCTGTACCTTCTTGAGCAGAAGGGATATATAAGCATCAATGAGGAGCATGGTTTCCAGGTAACCAAAGAAGACATAACGGATAATCCCAAGGGGCTTACCATTGAGAGTGTGGACATGGGTGAGGTGGATGCCCTCACACAGGATTATGATCTGGTGCTGGTGGATGTGAACAGGGCTATGGCTCAGGGAATTGACGAGGACAGGCTGCTTTCGGTGGAGAACCGCAATTCAAAGATGACGGAATATTTTGCCATCTGTGTGGTATGCCGTCCGGGTGAGGCCGATTCGGATAAGTTATTAAAGCTTTGTGAGGCTCTCAACAGCGATGCGGTGGAAGATTATATTGAAAAGGAATATGCAGGTTCGGTAGTGGACTTCAGATAATATGAAAAAATTTTGGGAAAACATTAAATTACATTGGTATGCCTACCTGGTGGAACTGGTCATATTCTGCGAGGCCATGGTATTTTTGATATTCAGGGATGGCAGCTATATAGCCGTGCATGATAACCTGGACCTTTTTGTGGCCCATTTCCGTATAATGAAGCTTAACAATGCCTTCTTTGGCAGCGGGGCAGAGCTCCCCATGCTGGGGGGAGTGAGCAGGGATCTGTTTGGCTCGGAATTTTCTCTATATAATATAATGTATGCGATCTTTCCCAGCTTCGTGGCCTACATGATCGGGTATTTCTTAAAGATACTTATAGGCTATGGCTCATTTCTGCTGCTGGTAAAGGAAATCTATCCCAATACACATAAGAAATATTTCCCCATAGCTTCGGTCATGGGACTGTGCTATGGCCTGATACCGGTCTTCCCGGCCTACGGCATCGCTTTTACCTCTGTGCCTTTACTTATAGTACTGCTGCACCGTCTCTATATGGATGATAAAAAGGCAAAAGCCAAAAGTCTTGAAGTGAGAGAGGACAGGCAGGCTGCCCATTTGTACAGGTTCCTGCTCTATCTGGGTGTCTTCCTCTACCCGCTCTTATCCTATTTCTCATACCACGGCTTCTTTCTGCTGGCCTATATGTGCGCCGCTGTGATCATTCTGTGGATAAGAGATAAGAAATTCCCCCGTTCCACCTTTGTATCGGTGATAGTGCTCTCTGCCGGATTTGTGGTCTTCGAGCACAGGCTCTTTAAGGAAATGCTCTTTTCGGATACCGTGACCATCAGAAGCAGCATGGTAAATGCGGATTACACTTTGGGACAGGCCTTAAAGGAAATGGGAGAGGTCTTCCTGGATGCGGTCTTCCATGCCCAGGACAGCCATCTCTATGTGGCCCTGCCCATATGCCTGATCGGTCTAGTTGTTATTAATTTCCTCTATATAAAGGAAAGAAAGGGCCGCTGTATATTGACGGACCCTGCAAATCAGACCTTTGCGCTGATAATATTCAACTGTATTGTCTGCGGACTCTATGATATGAAGCCTGTAAGGGACCTGGTGGAGGCTCTTGTGCCCCAGCTGACCGGATTTCAGTTCAACAGGACTGTATTTTTTAATCCCTTCCTGTGGTACTGGCTGCTCTTTATCATGCTAAAGAAGCTCTACGACGCTGCAGGGGTGACCTATATAAGCAGGGACAGAAAGGGAAAATACGGGGAAACGATCAAGGATCATAACGGAGAGGATGTAAATGTGAGGGTAAGCAGGATACCTGCCAGAGCTTTTACCCTGTTTGCCAACTGCATTGCACTGGTTGCCACAATTGTGGTCATGTGGGAGCCCCAGGTATATAACGATTTCTACTATACTGTATATAACTATGCTTACAAAATTATTAAGCATGCTGAGACGAGCACCCTTAACTACAGGGAATTCTATTCGGAAAGCCTGTTTGACGAGATCAAGTCAGACCTTGGATATGACGGGGAGTGGGCTGTGGCCTATGGCATGCATCCGGCGGTACTTGAATTCAACGGTATATCCACGCTTGACGGCTATCTGGGTATGTATTCCCAGGAATATAAGGAAAGCTTCAGAGAGGTCATAGCGCCCGCTCTTGAGACTGCTGATGAATTTGAAGCTTACTATGATGACTGGGGAGCCAGGGCTTATATTTATTCGGATGAGGATGTCAATACCTATGCTCCTGTCAGATATACAGATGATTTTGACACCACAATAAATATAGATGAGCAGGCTCTTAAAGACCTGGGCTGCAGCTATTTCATTTCCAGGGTCCAGATCACCAATGCGGGAGATCAGGGACTGCTGCTCAGAGGAATATATGAAAATGAGCAGTCGCCCTATACCATATTTGTATATACCCTTGAATAAAGAATTTTGCCCGGTGGGGTTAAGTTTCCCCAAAAAAGTTCGATATAGATATTGTAAGGTCCTTACGACCTTGGAAATACTTTAAAGCTTATTAAAAAAATAGTAAAAAAGCTCTAAAGTATTTCCGAAGTCAACCGATATATTAATCAAAGGAACACACAACCTTACAAACACACACACAACACACACACGGAGCATGATGCACCGCAAGAGAAAAGAGAGGGAACTAATATGGTAGTACAACACAATCTTACAGCAATGAACTCTAACAGAATGTTAGGCCTTACAACATCAGCACAGGCAAAGAGTACTGAGAAGTTATCTTCAGGTTACAAGATCAACCGTGCAGCAGATGATGCAGCCGGACTTGCTATATCTGAGAAGATGAGAAGACAGATCAAAGGTCTTACACAGGCAAGCGCAAATGCACAGGATGGTATCTCCTGCGTACAGACAGCTGAAGGTGCATTGAACGAAGTGCATGACATGCTGCAGAGAATGAACGAACTGGCAGTTAAGGCTTCCAACGGAACTAACATGTCAGAGGATAGAGACTATATCAACCTTGAGGTACAGCAGTTAAAGAGTGAGATCGACCGTGTATCTCAGACCACAACCTTCAATGAGAAGATGCTTCTGGATGGATCTTTCAAGAGCGTATCACTTCAGGTAGGTGCTGAAGGCAACTCGATGAACAAGATCACATTCTCAATTAAGTCTATCAATACAAAGGGCCTTAGCCTTACATCACTTACAGTTGCAGGTTCTACAGGTGTTAACGCAGATACAGCCATCAGCCTGATCAAGAACGCTATCAAGACTCTGAACCTTCAGAGAGCTGAACTCGGTGCTATCCAGAACAGACTTGAGCACACCATCAACAACCTGGACAACGTAGTTGAGAACACAACAAGTGCTGAGAGCTCAATCCGTGATACAGATATGGCATCAGAGATGGTTAAGTATTCTAACAACAACATCCTCGCTCAGGCAGGTCAGTCAATGCTTGCTCAGGCAAATCAGTCTAACCAGGGTGTTCTTTCACTCCTTCAGTAATACTTAGCTGATACAAAATTAGTATAGTAACCTAAGCCGCAGACCAGGACCCGGGGATGCGGCGGAGGTCTCTATAGATAAACTTTTTACTAACCAAACGATGCGAAAGGATTCGCACGTACAAATTACAAGGAGGTAATTATTATGGTAGTACAACACAATCTTACAGCAATGAACTCTAACAGAATGCTTGGCCTTACACAGTCTTCACAGGCTAAGAGCACAGAGAAGTTATCTTCAGGTTACAAGATCAACCGTGCAGCAGATGATGCAGCAGGTCTTGCTATATCTGAGAAGATGAGACGTCAGATCAGGGGCCTTACACAGGCATCCAGCAACGCTCAGGACGGTATCTCTTGTGTACAGACAGCAGAAGGTGCTCTGAACGAAGTTCATGATATGCTTCAGAGAATGAATGAGCTGGCAGTTAAGGCTTCTAACGGCACTAACACCTCAGAGGATCGTGATTACATCGACCTTGAGATCCAGCAGTTAAAGAGTGAGATCGATCGTGTATCTCAGACCACAACCTTCAATGAGAAGGCTCTTCTTGATGGATCATTCAAGAGTGTAGCTCTTCAGGTTGGTGCAGAAGGTACATCTGCTAACAAGATCACATTCTCAATCAAGTCTATCAATACAAAGGGCCTTAGCCTTAGCAACACTAATGTTAAGGGTGCCAGCAGCACTAACGCTGATACAGCTATCAGCTCAATCAAGAAAGCTATTAAGACTCTGAACCTTCAGAGAGCTGAACTTGGTGCTATCCAGAACAGACTTGAGCACACCATCAACAACCTCGACAACGTAGTTGAGAACACAACAAGTGCTGAGAGCTCTATCCGTGATACAGATATGGCTTCAGAGATGGTTAAGTATTCTAACAACAACATCCTTGCTCAGGCAGGTCAGGCAATGCTTGCACAGGCTAACCAGTCTAACCAGGGTGTACTTTCTCTCTTAGGTTAATCGTAAGATTAACGGCCGCTGGGTCCGCGCCGTATAAGGGAAAAGAGTTGAGTGAAAGCTTGACATCATTCCATAATAAGAAACCTCGGGGTCTTGCCCCGGGGTTTTCTTATTTATAAGCAAAATAAAAGGGTATTAAAGAGTGCTTTCCGGGTATGCCCGGACTATTAAAAAGCAGGTTAATTTGATATAATGAAAAAGAATATGCAAAGAGCCGAAAGGTGCCGCATAGTTTAAAGAGCTGATAAGGAGCTATGAAATGATCCAATATGATGAAAGCTATTTTCTGCCTGAGGTCAGGGATGGGTTTGAACTGAAGGGCATGATGAAGAGGTACTGGGCTTCTACTATGGAGTCACTGGAACAGGTAGACAGGATATGCACCAGACATGGCATTAAATATTTCGGTTATTATGGCACCCTTCTGGGAGCCGTACGCCACGGGGGCTTTATTCCCTGGGACGATGATATGGATATTGCAATGCTAAGGAGTGATTACAATTCTTTTATCCGCTATGCAAAGGAAGAACTGGAGGAACCTTTTATCCTGTATAATGTGGAGGATTCCTGCATTTTCCCTCTGCGTATCATCAATACCTTCTACACCCAGATGAAGGAGGATTTCTTGGAGAGATTCCATTACTGTCCCTATCCCACGGGCATAGATATATACGTACTTGATAAGATCCCCGAGAAGAAAATGGATCAGGAGGTCATCAAGGTGCTGCATCAGATAGTCAGATATTTGTCCCAGCATACAGATCACCGATATGAGGCTATATACAATACGGAAAATGAGCTGACCCCGGAGGACCTGGATGAGATACTGGACGGCCTGGAGGAATTTACGGGGGAGAAGTTCGTAAGGGATGAGACCCTTAGCCACCAGCTGACTGTGCTGGCACACAGGATCTCTGCCATGTACAACAAGGATTATTCCAAATATATTACCAGGATGAGCCTGTGGGCCATGGAACCCTGGAGGGAAAATATGCCCGTACATGCCTTTGACCATGTAAAGAGGGTGCCCTTTGAGAATACCACTATTCCCATTCCCACGGAATATGATACCCTGCTTAGGCTTACCTACGGGGATGATTATATGACTCCCAAGAGAGGTGTGGGAGCCCATCAGGCCCAGTTCTATGACAAATTTGAAAAGGAACTGTTAGATATCTTCAAAAAATGCAATGCCCAGCCGCCGCAGTTTTTATTTGAATAGGCAGCGGGGTGACATTAAAGTTTAATGGGATTGGATTATTATCATGCAATATAATGAAAACAGATATTTTCCCGAGGATCTGGATGGAGATTTCCATATTCGGGCCATGGATAAGAGATATAAATATTCCTCTGTGGAATCCCTGGAGGAATTCATGCGCATCTGCGATGAGTATGGGCTTAGATATTTTGCTTATTACGGCACCATGCTGGGAGCGGTAAGGCATAAGGGATTTATACCCTGGGATGATGATATAGATGTGGTCATGTTCAGAGAGGATTTCAACCAATTCCTCAAGATCGCACCCAATGCTGTCAGGCCTCCCTTTGAACTGCAGTTTGTGGAGACCAGTGCCTTTTATCCCCTCAGGCTTGTCAACGGAAGGGATATCAGGCTGGAGGAGGATTTCCTAAACAGATTCCATGGCTGTCCCTATCCCACGGGCATAGATATATATACCCTGGATAAGCTGCCTGAAGATGAGGGCGAAAAGGAATTTTTGCGCAGCCTCTATGAGGTGACCAAATTTATGGCCCAGTATACGGATGAGCAGTATGAAGAGCTCTATGAGCACGAAAGGGAAGGCAGTCCGGACGATCTGAAGGAGATCGTTGACGGCATTGAATCGGCCCTGAATGTGACCTTTGTAAGGGATAATACCCTGGCTAAACAGCTGTCCACCTTATGCAACCGTCTGGCTGCCATTTATAATGAGACAGACTCGAAGATAGTGACCAGAATGGATATCTGGAGTACAGATGGACACAGGGAGGAGATGCCCATTGAGTGTTTTGATGATGTGATCATGATGCCCTTTGAGGAGATAGAGGTTCCCATTCCCATAGGCTATGATGAGCTGCTTAAGAGGGTGTACGGGGATTACATGACTCCCGTAAGAGGAGGCGGAGCCCACCAATATCGCAATTATCAGGAGCATGAGGACCTGCTCATAGGGGAACTTAAGAGCAAGGGCTACAATATACCGCCGTTTCTATTGGAGTAATCAGGCCATGGCCTGAAATAGTAAGGGTTACAAAAATCTGCGTTGCAGGAATGCAAAGGGGTTAACAGATGAAGAAGGTTATAACATACGGAAGCTTCGATCTCTTCCATGAGGGACACTACAAGCTGCTGCAGAGGGCCAAGGCTCTGGGAGATTACCTGATCGTGGGAGTGACGACCGAATCCTATGACAGGGCCAGAGGCAAGTTAAATGTAGTGGATTCGCTGCTCACCAGAATGGAAAATGTAAAAAAGACCGGTTTTGCGGATGAGGTCATTATCGAGGAGAGCGCGGGGCAGAAATTCAATGACATCAAAAAATACGGAGTGGACATATTTACGGTAGGTTCGGACTGGGTAGGCACCTTTGATTATCTTAAGGATATATGCGAGGTAGTATATCTGGAGAGGACCAAGGATATTTCCAGTACAATGCTGCGTGAGCGCAACGAGCATATCCAGCGGCTGGGAATAGTGGGCACGGGACGTGTGGCCAACAGATTTATATCCGAGGTCAAGAATGTATCCGGTATAGATGCTCACGGCGTATATAACCCCCACTACGAAAGCGCAAAGGAATATGCATCCAGGCATGAGATAGAGGCCTTTAAGGACTGGGAGGATTTCATGAAGGAGGTGGACTGCGTATATATAGCATCCCCTCATGACACTCATTATGCTTATATAAAATCAGCCCTGGAGCATGGCAAGCATGTGCTGTGTGAGAAGCCCATGGTACTGGAAAAATCCGAGGCAGAGGAGCTGTATGCACTGGCAAAGGAGAGAAAATGCATTCTGTTCGAGGCTGTAAAGACCGCCTACTGTCCGGGCTTTGACCAGCTGCTGGGTATAGCCGGCAGCGGCTCCATTGGTGCTATCAGGAATATTGAGGCCTGCTTTACCAAGCTGGAAAATCCCGCTGTAAGAGAGATGAATGACCTTAAATACGGCGGCAGCTTTACAGAGCTTGGCAGCTATGTAATGCTTCCGGCACTCAAGCTTTTGGGAACTGATTTTGATAATCTCAAATTTGACAGTCTTAAGGATGAAAAGGGGCTGGACATGTTCACAAGAGCGACTATGACCTATCCCCATGCTCTGGTAACACTGACCTGCGGACTGGGAGCCAAATCCGAGGGAAGGCTCCTGATCGGAGGGACCAAGGGGTATCTGGTGGCAGAGGCTCCCTGGTGGAAGACAAAATATTTCGAGGTCCATTATGAGGACCCGGGCAAGGTGGACAAATACAGCAATTCCTACATAGGAGAGGGCTTCAGGTATGAGATAAGTGATTTTCTCTATGCCATACATGGCAATGACAAACATACCTTCAAGATGACCAGAGAGGAATCCATTGCCATGGCGGATATAATGGAGCAGTTTCTTGAGAAAAGAAAGGGTCATTTATAAATAGAGATAAACAGATTCGGACGACATTTAGGAGGAAAATAAATGAAGATATGGGCACACAGAGGATGCTCACAGAGATATCCGGAGAATACGATAACAGCCTTTAAGAAGGCCTGTGAAATCAAGGGACTTACAGGAGTGGAGCTGGATGTACAGCTGACAAAGGACGGCACTCTGGTAGTCATTCACGATGAATCTGTGGACAGGACCACAGATGGCAGAGGCTGGGTGCGTGATTATAATCTTTCGGACTTAAGAAAGCTGACCATAGCAAAGGGCACGGAATATGAGGAACGCATCCCGACCATGAATGAGGTGCTGGATGTGCTGGAGCCCAGGATGCGTGAGGGCATGCTCCTTAACATAGAGCTTAAGACAGGTAACTGGGAATATCCCGGTATTGAAAAGGAAATAACAGAGCTTATAGATAGAAGAGGCCTTCAGGATTACGTGGTATATTCCTCTTTCCTGGCCAAATCATTGCTTAACCTGCACCAGTACAAGCCTGAGGCAAAGTTAGGCATGCTGTCTCCCAAATTATCCGACGCCCTGATCAAGACCTACGGGCTGGAGAGCATTTTCTATGTAATGGACCAGGATGCGGGCTACGCAGATGTGGCCTGCGGCGACATAGCTCTGCATCCCTATTTTAGGGAGATGGACTACACACCGGATGCCTTTGAGGGCAGAACCGTAAGGGCGTATTTTACAGGTCATCTGTGGCCTGAGGCACCCACCGGCAGCAGACTTGATCTGGCTGCACTTGAAGCCAAGGGCATCACGGACATATTTATCAACGAGCCTGAGGTCTATCTGTAGGAGAAGACCATCATCTATAAGCTAGCATAAAAAAGCGTAACAGCCATAAAACTGTTACGCTTAAAAAATGACTTTGGGGAGCCTGGGCAGGCGGGACTCAAAACAATTAGAAATCTACCTCTGTGTCGTAGTAGCAGCACTTAAGCAGCTTCTCCATTTCCTCCTGGGTGGGGATACGGGGGTTGGAGCCTGTGCAGGCATCGCCGATGGCGTTTTTTGCAATCTCGGGAAGTCTCTCAAGGAAGACCTCTTCGGGAACAAAGCCCTGCTCGCAGGGAAAGCTGTCCGGACCGTACTTGCCGATACAGTGAGGAATATTCAGGTCATCATTCATCTTGCGCAGATATGCAATAAGGGCTGCAACCTTCTCATCATCTGAGGCAGACTTGTCTGCGATACCCATATAATCAACTATAACACCGTAACGGGCCTTGGCTGTCTCGTCCTTGGCATTGAAGGCGATGACCTTGGGAAGGTACATGGCGTTGGCAGCACCGTGGATGATGTGCGCGCCGTAGTCTGCAAAGGCAGCACCTGTCTTGTGGGCCATTGAGTGAACTATACCAAGCAGGGCATTGGAGAAGGCCATGCCTGCAAGACACTGGGCATTATGCATGCGATCCCGGGCTTCAATATCTCCGTTGTAGGAATCCACAAGATCCTTCATGATCATCTCGATGGCATGTATGGCCAAAGGATCTGTATAATCGCAGTTTGCTGTGGATACATAAGCCTCAATGGCGTGGGTCATGGCATCCATACCTGTATGTGCAACCAGCTTCTTTGGCATGGTCTCAGCCAGATCGGGATCTACTATGGCCACATCGGGAGTGATCTCAAAGTCCGCAATGGGATATTTGATGCCCTTGTTATAATCGGTGATTATGGAAAATGCGGTAACCTCGGTAGCAGTACCTGAAGTAGAAGAGATAGCACAGAACTGAGCTTTTCTTCTGAGGGTGGGAATGCCGAAGACTTTGCACATTTCTTCGAAGGTGATATCAGGATATTCGTATTTGATCCACATGGCCTTGGCTGCATCTATGGGTGAGCCGCCGCCCATGGCTATGATCCAGTCGGGCTCAAATTCCAGCATCTTTGCTGCACCCTTCATAACAGTCTCCACAGAAGGGTCGGGTTCGATGCCTTCGATCACCTCCACCTCCATGCCGGCTTCCTTAAGGTAATCAATAGCCCTGTCTAAGAAACCGAACTTCTTCATGGAGCCGCCGCCTACACAGATGATGGCCTTCTTACCTGTGAAATTCTTCAGAGCCTCCAGTGCACCCTTACCGTGATAAAGATCTCTGGGTAATGTAAATCTTGCCATTTTTGCTTTCCTCCTTGCCTGGGGAATATACCCCGTAACCAATACACTTTTTTACGCCTGTTAAAATTTTAACATTGTCATAATTGTAAACTATATCCCCTACTTTGGCAACCTGTTTTTAGCCTGATTTACAAAGAGATAAATTTTGACATAAGTGAAATGTTAGCGTATACTAACTGTTATACTGACAGGAGAATACTGATTATGGAAAATGTGCAATCCATCGGCAAATCCAGAGAAGATTATCTGGAAGCCGTACTCATACAGATAAAGAAGAACGGAGCCTGCAGGTCCACGGATGTGGCTACCCAGCTGGGCTACAGCAAGCCCAGTGCCAGCATCGCCCTAAAAAAGCTGGAGGATGAGGGCTATATATACCGGGATGAATGGAAGGTACTTTTGACTGAAAAGGGATTGGAAATAGCCGAAAAGACTCTTGCCAGGCATACCTTTTTTAAAAAGTTCCTTATGGATGCGGGCATAGAGGAAAGGGTGGCAGAAGAAGAGGCCTGCCAGATCGAGCACATTTTCTGTGAAGACAGCTTTTGTAAGCTCAGGAATTATATAGAGAATAAAGGAAGTTAGACAAGCCTAACATTTGTTATCTTTCAATTATTGTATGGAAAGGTGTAATATGTAATCAAATGCCGATGGTGGCAGGATTTAGGATTTCAGGAGGTAAATAATATGGGACCTTGGGGATATTTTATCGGCGGAGCATTATTCTCTACTCTGGGAGTAGACATTCTGTCAAGTGACGGAGCCAAAAAGGTATATACACAGTGTACTGCGGCAGTCCTTCGCGGTAAGGATTATGTGATGGATACAGCGGCACTGATCAAGGAAAACTGCGTGGACATCTACGCTGATGCAGTGGATATCAATGAAAAGAAATACGAGAAGGATGACGAGCGTGAGCTTGAGATAGCCAAGGCTATTGTGGAAGCAAGCGAACAGACAGCTGACGAGCAGACAGATAATGCTTAAGGACTACAGTGATCAACAGGGACAGGCGGATGGAGTGACTATCAGCCTGTCCTTTTTTTGAAATCTTTTCCCGGGGAAAAGGCCGGCCTGCAGGCCGGGTGGTGAGATTATGAAATATATTGTAATGCATGAATCGAACAGAACAATGAGAGTCAGGCTGCCCCAGCTGAGAATGAGCTAAGTCGGAGACCGAGGCAAAGGCCTACAGACTGGCTGACGGACTGGTGCCCTACAGCTTTGCGGGAACTCTGCTTACGTATCTGTTTACTAGGAACATAAATAAGGCTCTGTCCTTCCTTATGGTGGATTACAGCTGCGCCATGAAGCTGTCCATGCCCTTAAGCGTACTGTCGGCCATCAGACAGGCCGGTGAAAATGACATTACTGTCAAGGGCGGCAAATTCATGGAGGCCATAGCGGAGGCCGATACCATAGTATTTGATAAGACCGGTACCCTGACCCATGCTACGCCTAAGCTTATGGATGTGGTCACCTTTGAGGGGAATAACCCGGATGAAATGCTGCGCATTGCAGCCTGTCTGGAGGAGCATTATCCCCATTCAGTGGCCAATGCGGTGGTGAACGGGGCCATAGAAAAGGGCCTTGAGCATGAGGAAATGCACAGTAAGGTCCAGTACGTGGTGGCCCATGGCATAAGCAGCTTCATTGATGATAAAAAGGCTGTAATAGGCAGCTATCATTTTGTCATAGAGGATGAAAATTGCGTCATTCCTGAGGAAGAGGAATACAAATTAAAGGAAATACCCACTGAATATTCAAGGCTTTTTCTGGCCATAGGAGGCAGACTGGCTGCGGTATTGTGCATATTCGATCCCTTACGTAAAGAGCCGCAGGCCATAAGGTGGTCATGATAGGCGACGGAGTCAATGATACACCGGCCCTGTCTGAGGCTGACGTGGGCATAGCCATATCCGAGGGAGCGGCCATAGCCAGAGAGGTGGCGGACATTACCATTTCCGGTGATTCATTGTGGAGGCTGGTGACCCTGCGCAGGCTGAGCATGGCCCTTATGGACCGTATACATGACAATTACAGACTCATACTCGGATTTAACTCCCTGCTCATTGCTCTGGGAGTGGCGGGCATAATGCCCCCGGCTACCAGTGCCCTGCTGCACAATGGTTCGACCATCCTTACGGGACTTAAGAGCATGACAAACCTTATGCCCCGGGAAAAAGAATAAATAACTTAATTTTTCAAAAACGCATCAAATAAAATACTGCCAAAGGGTTTTAAGGACCTGCTTTCGTATAGAAGGCAGGTCTTTAAATTTGAACTTTCATAGTGAATATGGTACGAAAGTATGATAAAATAGTATGCAAATTGGGAGCATAGACCTAAATGGAAAGACTGACTATTAATTTTGATATAGCGGCTGTTATCATATGTATGATGCTGCTGGCAGCACTTATGATCAAGCAGCTTGTTAAGGGCAGGAGCAACACTCTGTTCTTTGTTTTGGTGCTCCAGATTGCAGTAGCCGGTATCCTTGATATCATTACGGAACTTTATGGCCCGGTATTCGAACAGAACAGATACAGCATTTCGACCCAGACCTTCCTTAATTATCTTTATTACTACATACATAATTTCACGGCTGTGACC
>R03__coassemble_835_pt1 | contig 16186 bp, 11 predicted proteins | sample R03__metabat2_low_PE_031 | metagenome-assembled genome bin R03
GATATATCCACACTGCTGGAAGAAGAAGAGTGCGGCGCAAGATACTTCGACGAGGGCAGGGAAGGCGAACTGCTTTCCATCTTGAAAAAATACAATATCAATTATGTCAGGCTCAGAATCTGGAATGACCCCTATTCTGAGGATGGAAGACCATACGGCGCCGGCACCAATGACCTTGAGAAGACCCTGATCCTTGCCCGCAGGGTAAAGGAAGTGGGGATGAAGCTGCTGCTTGACCTGCATTACAGTGATTTCTGGGCTGATCCGGGCAAACAGAATATACCCAAGGCCTGGGTGGGAAAAAATGAGCAGGAGCTGACCGAGGCTGTCTATGATTTTACAAAAGAGGTAATGGAGGCCCTGAAGGCCCAGAATACTGAGCCTGATATGGTCCAGGTGGGCAATGAAATCACCAATGGACTGCTGTGGCCCTATGGGCTCAAGCCAGAATATGACAATATAGCAAAGTTTGTAAGTGCGGGTATAAGGGCCGTCAGGGCAGTGACTCCCGCAGCACTGATCATGATCCATCTGGATAACGGTGGCAACAATCCCATGTATGTGGACTGGTTTGACCACTACATTGAGAGGGGAGAGGACTTTGACTACATTGGACTTTCTTATTATCCCTTCTGGCATGGGACACTGTCTGAGCTGGAATTTAATATGCGTGACATGGCAAGGCGCTATGGCAGGAAAATGGCCGTGGCAGAGGTTTCCATGGGATTTTCCATGGAAGATTACGGAGCCTACGAGGGACTGGCTCCTGAAGAGAGAAAGGGATATGCTACCAGAACTGAGCTTGTGGAAAAGCTGGAATATCCCATGACCGTGCAGGGACAGTGCGATTTCATGACTGATTTTATGAACAGAGTGAAAGGTGTTCCCGGCGGAATGGGCTTCTTCTACTGGGAGCCGGGCTGGGTGCCTGTGCCGGGCTGCGGCTGGGCCACTGAGGCTGCGCTTGAGTACACAGGTGAGAAGGGCCCCGGCGGCAATGAATGGGCCAATCAGGCACTGTTTGACTATGAGGGAAATGCACTTGAGGCACTCAAGGTGATCAGGGACTTCTAAATTGGGCGTATATGTGAATTTGTTGTTCCACGCCCAGGTAAGCGGCAGGATTTTGGGCGCACGCGGAGAAAGTGTGTAATATGCCCAAATTATAAGACGCGAGACTTGTTATGTAAACTGAATTTGGGCAAATACGCAAAAATGTGGTTGTGAGCCCAAGGAGCGTACAAAAAATTGGGCATATATGATAAAAAAGTCATATACGCCCAATTTTTGATGTAAAGCGGGCCGGATGACTTCTAAAATTGGGCATATATGCCAAAAGTGTCATATACGCCCAATTTTATTGTCCCAAACCAGGCAGGCTGCAGGCGGCGTAAGTTGAAGAAAAATTTCTTATATGATACTATGAGCATATTGCAGGCTCCCTGGAATAAGCAATTTGCAGGCGCCCTGGAATAAGCAATTTGCAGGCGCCGTGGAATAAGCGGTGGCGCTAGGCCGCAGGGCCAAAACGGAATAAGAAGGATGAGCAGAAAGCCGGACGATGGAGAATATAAAGTGTTCAATAATCACAACCTCATATAACAGTGCGGCAACCATAGAGCAGACCATATTAAGTGTCTTAAACCAGACCTATGAAAATATAGAGTACATTATTGTAGACGGTGCTTCCACAGATGGCACTGTAGATATCATCAAAAGATATGAGCCTGAGTTTAAGGGCCGTATGCACTGGGTCAGTGAGCCTGATGAGGGCATCTACTACGCCATGAACAAGGGCATAGAGCGCAGTCAGGGCGAGCTTGTGGGGATACTCAACAGCGATGATACCTATGAAGCGGATGCTGTTAAGACCATGGTAGAGGCCATGGGTGATGAGAAATATCAGGTGGTCTATGGCGCAGTAAATACCTGGAGAGGGGAAGAATTGGTAGAGCGTTCTTTCGCTTCCCACGAGATACTGCCGGATGAAATGATCTGTCATCCGGGATGCTTTGTCACCAAAAGCGTATATGAAGATTTCGGGGTATTTAATACCCGTTATGTCAGCGTCGCAGACTTTGAATTTATGGCCAGGCTCAGCGGGATAAAGGAAGTGGTATTCCATCCTGTGGACAAGGTGGTCACCAATTTTTATATGGGCGGTATGAGTGCTTCCGACAGGGCATATATGGACCTGCTGAAATATCAGAGCGATATGGGCAAAATATCAAAAGTGAAATACGCATGGCACTGCGTGCTGCAGAAAATGATAGACATAAAGAGAAAGCTTGTGGGTAAAAAATGACAGAAGCAAAAGAAAGTCTGTGGGCGTAAAATGAAAATACTGATCATACGTACATTCCCCACGGTCCTTGATCCTACGGGCTATAATATCCAGGAAATAGGCATGGCCAAGGCTTTGGTAGCAGCCGGACAGGTATGCGATGTGGTCCTGTATAATGGCAGTGAGGATGACAGGATAAAGGGCATAGAGGTACAAAGACTGGATGGAAGCAAAGGCTATGTGCATGTATATATGAAGCACGGTTTTGCTGTGCTCAAAAACGGATTTTTCCCGGGACTAAGGCGACTGACACGCAGATATGACCTGCTGCAGGTACACGAATATGACCAGATCACTTCCTGGAAGTATTATGCCTGGCAGAGAAAGAGGCCTGTGATCATATATCATGGCCCGTATTTTTGCGAATTTAATAAGGGCTATAACTTAAAATGCAGGATATTTGATAAGACATTTCTTAAGCTCAGGAGCGGGAAAAAGACTCTGTGCCTTACCAAGTCCGAGGCTGCAGCAAAATTTCTAAGATCCAAGGGCTTTAAGCAGGTGGAGGCACTGGGAGTAGGTCTGGATACGGATAATTTTAAACAGCCCGGTGGACCGGATAGGGAAAATGACCCCGTTATATCAGATACTCTGCAAGCCAAAACAGATGACGATGCTTTCAATCTGCTCTATGTGGGAGTGCTGGAGCAAAGGCGAAATTCACTGATGCTGGCTGAGGTCATGAAAAATGTGTGCAATCGTATTCCAAAGGCGCATTTTACCATAGTGGGCAAGGGAGAAGCAGATTATCAGGAGCAGTTCTTACATGAGGCGGACGAGCTCATTAAAACGGGAAAAGTTACTTATGTAGAGAGAATGAGCCAGGCACAGCTGCGAGGATTATACACTCACATGGATGCCTTTGTGTTCCCGAGCAATTATGATATATTCGGCATGGTGCTTTTGGAGGCCATGTACTTTGACCTTCCGGTTATCTCCTCTGATAACGGCGGCTCTGACATGCTTATTAAGGACGGTGTAAACGGCATTATAGTCAGTGACTTTGAGGTTGACAGCTGGACAGAGGCCATATGCTCACTGGCCGAGAATAAGGAAAGATATGAGGCGCTTAAGAATACCCTGCGAGCTGAAGACCACAAAAAATATACCTGGCAGGGCATTGCCGACAGCTATCTTAAGATAATCAGGGAGGCAGGCCTGTACCTGGAATAGGAGTTTTGTATGGATTTTAATAAACTTAAAGATTTCTATAAGGATAAAAGAGTATTTGTTACCGGACATACGGGCTTTAAGGGAGCCTGGCTGTGCAGGATACTGTATGACCTGGGAGCGCAGGTTACGGGCTATGCCCTGAATCCGCCTACAGATCCCAGTCTTTTTGACATAGCCGGAATCGACAGATGTGTGGATTCCCGTATAGGAGATATCAGGAATCTTGAGCATATGCAGCAGGTCTTCAAAGAGGCTAAGCCCGAGATCGTGATCCATATGGCAGCCCAGCCCCTGGTAAGGGAGTCCTACAAGGACCCGGTGGGCACCTATGAGACCAATGTTATGGGCACGGTAAATATAATGGAATGCGTCCGTCAGAATGACTGTGTGAAATCCGTGATAAATGTAACAACCGACAAGGTATACAGAAATAATGAATGGGACAGGGGCTATGTGGAAGGCGATTTTCTGGATGGCTATGATCCCTATTCCAATTCAAAATCCTGCTCAGAGCTGGTTACCCACAGCTACATCCAGTCCTTCTTAAATGAGAGAAAAGTGGCTGTATCCACCTGCAGGGCAGGCAATGTTATAGGCGGTGGCGATTTTGCTACAGACAGGATCATTCCGGACTGTGTCAGGGCAGGTTTTTCAGGACAGCCCATAGTGGTACGCAATCCCAATTCCACCAGACCCTATCAGCATGTGTTAGAGCCCCTGTTTGCTTATCTGATGGTGGCTATGATGCAGATAGAGAATCCGGGCCTTGCTTCAAATTACAATATCGGACCCAATGATGACAACTGTGTCACCACAGGAGAATTGACGGATACCTTCGTTAAGGCCTGGAATGACAAATGTGACACCAAAATATCCCGTCAGGACACTCCGGATGGAGGCCCCCATGAGGCCAATTTCCTCAAGTTGGACTGCAGCAGGCTTAAGAGAACCTTTGACTGGGAGCCTAAATGGAATGTGGCTGAGTCCATAGACAGGATCATAGATTTCGAAGTCCTGCGCCTGCACGGTGCCGACAGTCTTACACTTGCCGAATGCATGGACAGACAGATAGAGGAATATTTGGGGTAGATAAGCGTTGCAGAATATGAAGATATTTGAGAACAAGCCAATTAAATACACCTGCATGACAGTTATGTCATTGCTTACTACCATTGCTCTGGCGACTGTGAGCCGCTATAGCATTACCGGTATAGATATACTGATCCCCTGCGTGTTTGCCCTGTGCATGGTGGTCTATAGTGCAGCTACGAAGCATTACAACAAAGCTGACCTTAAATTTATCCTCCCGCTTTCGCTAATTGCTGCGATTGCCGCAGACCTTGGCGGGCTTATGGATATGGAGGAAAGAACCTTTGCTGCTTGTGGCATAACGGATGTTATCTGCATTATCCTGCTGCTTCCGTTCTTTGCAGCCACCCTTCAATTACTTTTTTTTTCGTCAGACGTCTGCAGGATAAAGTCTGAAGCAGGCGTATTTTCTTTTAAATCACTTATGACAAAGATGGCAGTCATGCTCATATGCTGGCTGCCTTATTATCTTACTTATTATCCCGGCGGTGTGGGCAATGATGTCTTTGAAGAACTCAATATGTGCCTGGGTAATATCCCCTGGACCAACCATCATCCCGTTGCCTACACGGCTCTGATGGATGCCTTTGTGCATATATTCGGGGGAGGTGAACAGGCCGGGCTTACAAGGGCACTGGGAGCCATGGCCTTTTGCCAGATGCTGCTCCTGGCGCTTACGCTTTCACTGCTGGTGCAGTGGCTGGTACACAAGGGTATGACACGCGTGTCATCCGCGGTGGTTACCCTTGCTTTCGCTCTTCATCCCATCGTGGCCATGTATTCCATCTACCTTACAAAGGACGTGATATTCGCGTGCATAATAGTGCTGCTTGTGCTTTACCTGTATGATTTTATGGGACTGGAAAAGCCTAAGACCTGGCATTACGCGATTCTGACAGTGCTGTCATTGCTGACAGTGGCCCTGCGCAACAACGGACTTATGGTGGTACTGTTAACATTTATAGCGTTATTTATTATAAGGAGAAAGCAGTTTGCTTATCTTTACTTAAGCCTGTTGCTGATACTGGGGATGAATGCCCTGTATAAGGGACCTGTCTTTAAGGCCCTGGGCATAGAAAAACAGTCCTTTGTGGAATCCGCCTCCATTCCCCTGTCACAGGTTGCCTACACCATATATACTGACGGTGTTATTGATGAGGAGGACAGTGTATATCTGGAAAGCATCATGCCCTTTGATAAGGTCAAGGAGGAATTTGAGCCGGGCTACACTGATTCCTACAAGTTCTCAGAGAGCTTTGATGCGGATATCATTGATTCGGATACTGGGAAATTTATAAAGACCTGGTGGCACATGCTGCCTGATAACTTCGGCAGATATGTGGAGGCTTATCTGATGCAGACAAGCGGTTACTGGTGCTATGGGATCACCAACACCGTGGCCACTGAGGGAGTGGTGGATAATGAGCTGGGAGTCGCCGGATGTGATTTCCTATTCAGGGCCTGGGGGGTTAGCCTGAAGCCCCTATTAGCCGAACTGGTACTCATAGCCAGAAAGCTGCCCATACTGTGCTTTTTCAGTCAGATGGGTATACAGATACTGTGCGTTATCTTACTGGCAATACAGTACATCAGAAAAAACCATGCTGAGAGGCTGCTTATCCTGGTCCCTTTGTTTGCCCTGTGGCTGTCTGTAATGATCGCCACTCCGGCCTTCTGCCTTTTCAGATACATGTGTCCGGTATTTTTCCTCTGGCCCCTCTTAATATATGAGTGGCTTGGGACTGCCTGATTTTACAATATTTGACTAATGTTATAAAATAAGGTGTCAGGTCAGGGGACCGGCACAAGGAGATTCCTATGAAGATTGCAATGTTAGGGCACAAGAGAATACCTTCCCGTGAGGGCGGTGTGGAGATCGTGGTGGAGGCGCTGGCCACACGTATGGCAGCAGCTGACCATAAGGTGACGGTCTATAACCGCAGCGGACATAATGTGGCCGGGATGGTAAATGACGGCTTCAAATACGAGAAGAAATATGACTACAAGGGAGTGCATGTGATCACGGTCAATACTCCCAAGTCAAAAAGCCTCAATGCCGTTGTGTATGCCTACAAGGCAGCACTTAAGGCGGCTTTGAGCGATTGCGATGTTGTGCATTTTCATGCAGAGGGTCCATGTCTGGCTATGCCTGTTGCAAAGCTGTTTGGCAAGAAATGCGTGGCTACCATACACGGACTTGACTGGAAGAGAGCAAAATGGGGCAGCTTTGCCACAAGGATGCTTAAAAAGGGAGAAAAGAGAGCGGTAAAATATGCCGATGAGATAATAGTATTATCCAGGGATGTACAGAAATATTTTGAAAAGACCTACGGCCGCAAGACTGTATTCATACCCAACGGAGTAGAGGATCCCAAATTTGCGGAGCCCAAATCCATTACCATGAAATATGGCCTTAAGGGGCAGGATTTCATACTTTTCCTGGCGCGCATTGTGCCTGAAAAGGGAGTCCACACCCTGCTTAAGGCTTACTATAAGAGCGATATAGAGGTTCCTTTGGTGATCGCAGGCGGCAGCTCCCATTCCGAGGATTATTACAAGACCATTAAGGATATGGCCGAGAGGATTTCCCATGAATCATCCTTCAAGCGCAGCAAGAAGAGGGTGATCCTGACCGGCTTTGTGCATGGCAGGGAACTGGAGGAATTATACACAAACAACCTTTTCTATGTCCTGCCCAGTGATGTGGAGGGCATGCCCATAAGCCTGTTAGAGGCCATGAGCTACGGTAATGTGTGCCTGGTAAGCGATATCCCCGAGAATACAGATGTTATCGGAGAGCATGGATTTACCTTTGAAAAGGGCAATGCGGCTGACCTGATGAAGAAGATGCGGGATATCATAAATAAGATGGACAAGATCAGGTCCGATGAGCGCATGACCAGAGAAACCATTGCCAACTATGCGGTAAATAAATACAACTGGGACACTGTGACCAAGAAGACTCTGAATGTTTATAAGAAAATAGCAAAAAGCTCAGGGACCAGGGCCAAAAATGCCGCTTCCGAGGCTGAAGACCAAAATACAAGTCCCGAGACTGATGCATAAGTGATATGTTTGTATTCACCTTTTTAGCCTGCCTGCTTCTGGCAGCACTAATTGCATACAAGAACAAATGTGAAATAACAATAAGTCTGCCTGTGGTCACAGGCGGACTTATTTTGGTGTTATACCTGCTTGCCTTTTTTAGGGCGCTCAATGCCATAGACTGGCTGGCACTGGCTCTTTTTACTGTGATGCTTATATATCTTGTCAGGAAAAAGCAGCTTAAGAGTGTGCTTGGCAGGTTGATGAACACACAGAGCATCTTGATCATCATAGCCCTGATACTTTTAGCCTTTTCCCAGAAGGACATGCTGGCAAACTGGTGGGATGATGTGAATTTCTGGGCCACGGATGCCAAGGCTATGTACTATCTGAAGGGATTTCCCGGTAAATACGGAAATGTGGCTCCTGAATTCGGAGATTATCCCCCGGCCCTGAGCCTTTTTAAATATCTGTTCCTGCATACAAGTCAGACCTATAAGGAGGGCCTGGCCTACAGTGCCTATCAGGTGTTGAACCTTATACTTCTGCTGCCTTTGGTAAGCAGACTTAAGGCTGACAACAAGGTCATAAATACTATTGCCCAGGCACTTTCTCTGGTACTGCTGTATCTTCTGCCCTCTGTGTGCAATATCATCTGCTATCAGGGTTCCTGTGCGGATGTGACCATGGGACTGCTCTACGGCAATCTGCTTATGACCCTGTGGGATATGTACTGTGGGGATAATGCTTTGGCTACGCAGAAGACGGGCCCGGAAGAAGGCGGTCAATGTGCGGCAGCATCAGGAAAATATTTTGATCTGTGCCGTATTGCCGTATTTGCATCAGTACTTGTGCTTACCAAAAATGTAGGCATAGAGTGGGTGGCCTACGCTTTTATATTTTATCTCGTATTTTCCTATGGGAAATATGCTTCATTTAAGGAAAGGCTAATGAGCCTGGTGCCCTGGCTGATCTCCCTGGCAGTGGAGCTTAGCTGGCTGCTGTTCTGCCTTATCAACAGGCGCGTGGCCAAGCTTACCAGCAGCGGTGTGGCATTGGCCACAGGGGGAAATCTGGATTTATCAGGCTACGTGAGGGAAAAGATAGGCTATTTTGTGGGAGGCTTTGCCGCTGAGCCCATGCATACGGACCATACCGGGATCATAAATCTGTCATCCCTGGCCTTTTTACTGATTGCGCTGCTTGTGATACTGTTATTCGCTTACAGGGGGATTGCTGATAAAAAGAGTGCTTTAAAGCTGCTTTGTTTTACAATCTTTAACGGGCTGCTTGCCTACGGCATTATTTTCCTGGGCCATATAACCATATTTGCATCGGAGACCCAGTATTCCAGCTCGGAGGTCATGGCCATTTCCATAAGCAGGTATGCAGCGCCCTTTACTTTGGGGACTCTGCTTTTGCTCTGCCATATATTTACCCGAAACGGATCGATCAAAAGATATGCCCTTGTGGGACTCTTTGTTCTTTTGACGGCTGATCTTGTGCCCTGCTATACGGCGATATTTGACTATGATGATACTGTAAGCGAGGCCCAAAGCACCCGCAGCGATATGACCTCGGATGCGGAGGACTTCATAGCCCTTGTCAGTGAAGATGAGAGCCTGTGGGGGCAGAGGATACTGTATCTGAGGGATGACCATACGGTTCACTGGGTACATGACACCTATGTCAATGCGGCTGTAGCCCCGGTGGCGGTTGTATATGGAGGCCTTGCCGCAGATACCCAGACTGCCCAAAGCATAGCTCAGACTATAGAGCAGTCCCATGCAGCTTATGTCTATGCTGATAAAATCGATGGGGACATGAGCGGATTGTTTGAGGGTCTGTGCGAGGACGGATTTGAATGTGGTGTATTGTATAAGTATGAAGATGGCAAACTTATAAGGAATTGTGATATAATGTATTGATTTGCAGGGTGATTTGAGAAGATGAGCGAAAAAAGTACTGGGAAAACCAAATATCCGGTTAAGCTTCTTACCTCCATAGGGGTATGCTTTTTGTTTACCTTTATGCTCCTTATCTTTTCACCGGCGGAGACCTATTTTGCCAATGCGGCTGAGCTTCCCTATGTGTACGGGGAATTCGGCTGGTATATGATGGGAGAGGCCATTATATATGCGCTGCTTGCAGGACTGCTTATTTCATTTTTGCCTAAGGTGCCAAACAGGATAGTGCTGGCCCTTGGCTTTGGGGTGAGCCTGTGTGCCTATGTGCAGAATATGTTCTTAAATAAGGGACTGGATATGATGGGGCTTAATGCCGCAGGTTACTCTGCCTCGGGCTCTGAGATTGCAGTCAATCTGATCATTTGGATAGTATTGCTTGCACTTTGCGTAGCAGCCGCTCTGATCCTTAAGAATAATAAGCTGTCGGGTTTTGGCTCCCTTTTTCTGCTGGCCATACAGCTGCTGGCACTGATAAGCCTGTATACCCAGGCGGACGAAAGTTGTTACTCCTATCCACAGACTGAGTACCATCTGGACGGTACCGACCAGTTTAGAGTATCTGCAGGGAATAATGTGATAATGTTTGTGGTGGACTGCTTCAGTGACCTGGACCTTACAAATGCGCTGGCACAGAATCCACAGGCTCTAAGCGGCTTTGAGGACTTTACCTTCTATGACAACATGGATTCGGTCTACTGCGGTACTTATCCATCCATGACACATATGCTGACCAACACCAGGGTGGATTTTGGAGCCGGGGTAAATGAATGGACCAGGGCTGCCTGGAACAGCGAAAAGAGTGAGTATTTTTACAGCTCCATGGCAGAAAACAACTATGTCAGCAATCTCTATACCATAGACTTAAATCTATTGTGCGGAAGCAATAATTATGAGGAGCTGCTGGAGGGCAAGATATCCAATTTTGATAATGCCCCCCTGGACCGTACAGTGGACAATGAGACCATAAGAAGGACCATGCTGCGTATGGCAGCCTACCGTATGGCACCGAAGCTGCTAAAAAATTATTTCTACGTCAATCTTAATGAATATTACGACGTGGTCACGGTGACTGATGATCCCATAATGCATGAAAACTACGATTTTTATGCGGCCCTGAAGGAAAAAGGGCTGAGTGCTGATGAGACAAAAGACTATTTTATAGTCCAGCACATAATGGGTACTCATTTGTTTGAAAATGACGAATACGGAAATTACAAGGAGGATGCCACGGCGGTTGAGACTGCCCTGGGCTGCCTTAACATTGTAAGGGAATATATAGGTGAACTTAAAAGACTGGGAGTCTATGATGCTGCGACCATTATAATGACGGCAGATCATGGCGTGGCCTATGGCCAGCAGCCGGTATTTTTCATCAAGAATCCCTATGACAGCAATGATGAGGTGACTGTGAACTCAGCTCCGGTTACCTTTGATGAGCTGCTTCCCACCATTGCGGAGGCTGCGGGCATCGATGCTTCACCTATCGGCGAGACCATTTATGCCTATAGCGAGTCGGATGTGAGGGAGCGTACCCTGTATGTAGGGGATTACAGGGAGGAATATCCCTCGGTACCCTGCTACTACGGTGACAAGATCGGTACCTATAATGTTTACGTGGGATATACCTACAGTGGTGATGAGAATGAGCTGCTTAAATATATTTTTGATAAGCCCTCTCAGATCATACCCATGGTGGAATCCTATTTCTAAGTAAATTCCTGAGGGAGATATATATGGCAAAAAATAATTTACACGGATCCATAATAATAACCTACAGATGCAACGCCCGCTGCAATATGTGCGACTGCTACAAGGATCCCAGCCGTCCGGAGGACGAAATAGACCTGGCAACCCTGGAAAAGCTGCCTGATATGGCCTTTACCAATATTACAGGCGGTGAGACCTTTATCCGCAAGGATATAGGGGATATAGTGGAGCTGCTCTATAAGAAAACACCCAGGATAGTCATATCCACAAACGGGTATTTCACTGACAGGATCATAGAGCTGTGCGAAAGATTTCCCGAGATCGGAATACGTATTTCCATTGAGGGCTTAGAGGAGACCAATAATGCCATAAGAGGCCTGCCTGATGGCTTCAACAGGGGATACGGCACCTTGAAGAAACTGGTGGAAATGGGACATAAGGATGTGGGCTTTGGCATGACCGTGCAGGACATGAACTGTCATGACCTAGTGCCCTTATATGAACTGTCCAATGAGCTGGGAATGGAATTTGCCACGGCTACTCTGCATAATTCCTTCTACTTCAGGAAGACCGATAACAAGATAGATGACAAGCGCATGGTCGCTGAGGAGTTTGAAAAGCTGATCAACCGTCTGCTGCAGTCCAATTCACCTAAGAAATGGGCCAGAGGATATTTCAACCACGGACTGATCAATTACATCTACGACCAGCCCAGACTGCTTCCCTGTGAAATGGGAACCAACGGATTTTTCCTGGATCCCTTTGGCAATGTGCTGCCCTGCAATGGTTCTACGGAGAAAATGAGCATGGGCAATCTTCATGACCAGACCTGGGATGAGATATGGAACGGTGAGCAGGCTCAAAAGGTAAGAGAGCAGGTTAAGCACTGTGAGAAGAACTGCTGGATGATAGGTTCAGCCTCACCTGCCATGAAACAGCGCATCTGGGTGCCCGGCTGGTGGGTGCTCAAGCACAAATTCCTGATGGGCGGAAAATATTCCCTGTCAGAGAATAAATTTATTGATTAAGAGAGGTTCACATGGATAAGATCGCGGTATTGATACCCTGTTATAATGAGGAAAAGACCATAGCCAAGGTGGTGGAGGATACCCGCAGGGCTCTGCCTGAGGCCAAGATATACGTGTATGACAACAATTCCAAGGATAAGACAGTGGAATATGCCAGTCAGGCCGGGGCCATCATCAGGCATGAATATATGCAGGGCAAGGGAAATGTCATCAGGAGGATGTTCCGTGAAATAGATGCGGAGTGCTATATCATGGTGGACGGCGATGATACCTACCCTATGGAATACGCCAGGGAAATGGCCGACAAGGTACTGAAACACAATGCGGACATGGTAGTGGGTGACAGGCTTTCCTCTACCTATTTTACGGAAAATAAAAGACCCTTTCACAATTTCGGCAACAGCCTGGTGCGTCAGAGCATTAACCAGCTGTTTAACTGTGAGATCAAGGATATAATGACAGGCTTCAGGGCCTTCTCCTATCAGTTTGTCAAGACCTTCCCGGTCCTGTCCAAGGGCTTTGAGATAGAGACCGAGATGACCATCCATGCTGTCAGCAACAATATGCAGGTGGAAAATGTCATAGTGGAATACAGGGACAGACCTGAGGGCAGCGAGAGCAAGCTCAATACCTATTCCGACGGCATGAAGGTCATATTTACCATAATAAGACTTTTCAGGCAGTATCAGCCCTTCAGATTTTTCGCCCTGTTGGCACTGATACTCATGGCAGTGGCTGTGGGATTTTTCGTACCCGTATTCCTGGAATTTTTACATACCGGAATGGTGGCCAAATTCCCCACTCTGATCGTATGCGGATTTGTGGGAATGAGCGCTGTGCAGTCATTTTTCGCAGGACTTATATTGAACGATATAGCCATGAAGAACCGCAAGGATTATGAAATGGATCTGATCAAGCTGTCCTACAGGGGAGAGCGCCGCAGCGAGCAGAATTAGGATATAAGGAGAATCAAAATGAAAATAGCAGTAGCCGGAACAGGATATGTAGGACTTGTAGCAGGTGTGTGCTTCGCAGAGGTGGGACACGAGGTCACCTGTGTGGATATAGATGAGAAAAAAGTAAAGATAATGGAAAGCGGCATAAGCCCCATTTATGAGGAGGGCTTAGAGGAGCTGATGAAGAAGAACAATACCACAGGCCGCCTGCATTATACTACGGATTATGCTTCTGCCTACAAAAATGCAGATGCCATATTTATAGGTGTGGGAACTCCCGAGATGCCTGATGGCAGCGCCAACCTAAGCTATATAGCCACCGTATGCCGCCAGATCGCCGAGTCCGTGGAGCAGGACTGCTTAGTAGTAGTCAAGTCCACAGTTCCCGTGGGCACCAATGACAAGGTGGAGCAGTTTATCAGGGATTTCCTGGTGAGGGATGTAAAGATAGAGGTTGCTTCCAATCCGGAATTTTTGGCTCAGGGAACCGCAGTAAGGGATACACTGCATGCAGCCCGTATCATCATCGGTACTGAGTCCAAGGAAGCTGAAGCTACCCTGATGAAGATCTATGAGCCCTTTGGACTGCCCATTGTATCCGTAAAGCGCCGCAGCGCTGAGATGATCAAGTATGCCTGCAATGATTTCCTGGCACTTAAGATATCTTATATGAATGATATAGCCAACCTGTGTGAGCTGGTGGGCGCCGACATAGAGGATGTAGCCAGAGGTATGAGCTACGATAAGAGAATAGGCGAACGCTTCTTAAATGCGGGTATAGGCTTTGGAGGCTCATGCTTCCCCAAGGATACCAAGGCTCTCAAATTTATAGCCAGACAGAACGGTTATGAGCTTAAGACCGTGGAGGCCTGCGTGGAGGTCAATACCCGTCAGAAGACCAGACTTTTTGAAAAGGCCAAGGACAGGATGATCACCTTTGACGGACTGAAGGTGGCTGTGCTGGGACTGACCTTCAAGGCAGGAACGGACGATCTGCGTGAGGCTCCGTCCAGCGAAAATATCAAGCTGCTGCTTGAGCAGGGAGCGGACATATATGCTTATGATCCTGCGGGAGTACCCAGAGCAAAGCTGCAGTTCCCCGAGGGAAAGAACGGACGCGGCAGTATGAATTATGTGGAATCACCGGCTGAAGCTCTTAAGGAAGCAAATATTGCCTTTGTATTTACGGAATGGCCTGAGATAAAGGGCATAGCCTGTGAGGAATATAAGAAGCTTATGCGTATCCCCTTGGTCTATGATGGAAGAAATCTCTACAGGCCTGAGGATATGAAGGCCGCAGGCGTGGAATATTACAGTATAGGTCGATAGGAAAGGCTGCTTCGGAGGAAACTTCGAAGCAGTATTTTATATACATTAACGAGGTCAGATATGAATACGATAGTTACTTTGAAAAAGGGTGAGGGCCGGACCATCAAAAGCGGCGGAGCCTGGGTATATGACAACGAAATAGATACCATTACGGGACGGTTTACCAACGGTGATATGGTAAGGGTCCATGATTTTGACGGCTATGATATGGGTGTGGGATTTATTAACCAGAACAGCCATATCAGAGTCAGGATGCTTTCCCGTAAGCCAGGTGCAGTAGTCGACAGTGATTTCCTTTACGAGAGGGTAAGGGCTGCCTGGAATTACAGGAAGGCCGTTATGCCTATGGAGGACCTTAACTGCGCCCGCCTTATTTTCGGAGAAGCGGACTGGCTGCCGGGACTGGTGGTGGACAAATACGCTGATGTACTGGTGGTGGAATCGCTGGCTTTGGGTATGGACAGACTCAAGGAAGAAATCCTGTCGGATCTGACTTCCCTAATGGAGGCTGACGGCTATCCTGTCAGAGGCATATATGAGCGCAGTGATGCCATGGTGCGCAAAAAGGAGGGCATGGAGCCCTTTAAGGGATTTTTGTATGCAGGGGAATCAGAGCATGAGAAGCCTCATGAGAAAGCTGAATCGCATTTCTTCAACTACAGTGAATTTGATACGAATATAGAGATCACTGAGAATGGTGTCCATTACCTGGTAGATGTGGTAAACGGACAGAAGACCGGATTTTTCCTGGACCAGAAATATAACCGGCTGGCCATGCAGAAGATCTGCAGGGGACTGTTATCCGCAAAAGGGCCCGGGGAGGAAATAAGGGTCCTGGACTGCTTCACTCATATGGGAACCTTTGCGCTCAACTGCGGACTTGCCTTAAGTGAGGAAAAGGATAAGCTGATGGGCAGTTTGGAAGGGTCAAAGGGCGCGATAGCCGGGTCAAAAAACGTGCATGCAAGCGTCCTGGGACTGGATATATCCGAGTACGCCATATCCCAGGCCCAGGCCAATGCCGTGGGAAACGGCTTATCTGACATAGTGGATTTCAGATGTGCCAACGTGCTTGACGAGCTGCCAAAGCTCTATGAAGCAGGGGAACGCTATGATGTGGTCATTTTGGACCCGCCTGCCTTTACCAAATCCAGGGAGGCCACCAAAAATGCCATCAAGGGCTATAGGGAGATCAATATGAAGGGACTGAAGCTGGTCAGGGACGGCGGTTTTCTGGCAACCTGTTCCTGCTCGCATTTCATGACTCAGGAGCTCTTTGTCAAGACCATATCCCAGGCAGCGGCCAGCGTCCACAAGCGTCTGCGCCAGGTGGAGCTGCGCACCCAGGCCTGCGATCATCCCATACTGTGGTCCGCTGATGAGAGCTACTATCTGAAGTTTTTGATCTTCCAGGTGTGTGAGGAAAAATAGACTATCGGAAATGCCGGAAAGAGTTGATTTTACTGGGATTACAGTGATTCAGGAGTAAATGGAAAAGTATCACAGAGTATCGCGAGCTAGCGTCATTCTGTGGTAAAAAGTGGTAAG
>R03__coassemble_858_pt1 | contig 15900 bp, 14 predicted proteins | sample R03__metabat2_low_PE_031 | metagenome-assembled genome bin R03
CACCGTTATCGAAAGCATCAATGGGGCCATCAAAAAGCCCAGAGTCGGGAAGGTGCTTGACAATCCCTATCCCATGGCCCAAGTGACACCGCTGTCAAAAATTGACCTTAAGGGAAAGGAGCTAAGCGAGGAAGAATACCGCAAGCGCTTAAAGGAACTGCAGAAGGAACTGAGTCATCTGCACAATGTGCTCTATTTAAAGAAAATACCTGTGATCATTGCCTATGAGGGCTGGGATGCCGCAGGCAAAGGCGGCAATATCAAGCGTATTTCCTCTGCTCTGGATCCCAGAGGCTACGAGGTATTCCCCATTGCCAGTCCTACTGCCGATGAAAAGGGAAGACATTTCCTGTGGCGTTTCTACAACCGTCTGCCCAAGACCGGTCATATAGCCATCTTTGACAGGACCTGGTATGGCAGGGTCATGGTAGAGCGTCTGGAGGGCTTCTGCTCTGAAAATGACTGGCAGAGGGCCTACAGGGAAATGAATGAATTTGAAAAGGATCTGACGGACTGGGGTGCTGTCGTCATCAAATTCTGGGTACAGATTGACAAGGATACTCAGCTGGAGCGCTTCAACCTGCGCCAGAACACCCCTGAGAAGCAATGGAAGATAACCGATGAGGACTGGCGCAACAGAGAAAAATGGGATCTGTATGAGGGTGCCATCGATGAAATGATAGCCAAGACCTCCACAGCCTTCGCTCCCTGGTATATCCTGGAGTCCAATGACAAAAAATATGCCCGTATCAAGGCACTGGAAATTGTCATAGACCGCATTAAGGAAGCCATCGACAGGCAGGCATAGAGCTAAAGGGCTGCCTGTGCGCAGAAATCAAAAGGAGGCATCCTCACGGATGCCTCTTTAGCTTTATTTATCCAGTATTCCCTTATGCTTAAGATAATCGACTATCATCTCAGCTGCATAGTCTTCACTGATAAAACCAGTGTTGATATTCAGTTCATAATCAGTGATACTGTCCCAGTTGCCGCCTGTATAGTACTTGTAGTAGTTGCGGCGATATTTATCTGTTTCAAGGATTTTTTCCTTGGCCTCAACTGTATTGATCTGCAGTCTGTTTGACACATTGCCGATACAGACCTCCATCGGTGCCTGTATGTTTACGGTAACCACATTTTTAAGACTTCCTATGATCCTGTTGGCTGCCTTACCGATTATTATGCAGGACTGCTTGCCCTCAAGAGCCAGGCTTTTGATGACCTCAGCCTGATAATTGAACATATTTTCATTGGACAGATACTTGGGATCTCCGACAGAGTATATTCTTCCGCTATATACCCCCTTATTGCTTCTGGCTCTCGCCTGACCCCTGGTGATCTTCTCATTGGCCTCATAAAAATATTTTTTATTTATTCCGCTGAGTTCTGAAGCCATCTCGAGGATTTCCGTATCATAACAGGGTATGCCCAGAAGCTCCGACAGCTTCTTTCCAATGTGGCTTCCACCACTTCCAAGTCCTCTGGCAATAGTGATAATGTAATTGCTCATATTTATTCCTCCGATTTTCTTTTTTCTCTACATCAGGCCCATAAGCTTCCAAAAAGGAATGCTTGCCACCGCAGCAACAATTGTGATCAGAATGTAGAGATGGGACATGATCTGCGCATCCTTAAAATTAACCGAATCCTTGCCGACTATGGCCTCAGCTGTTACGTAGTTCGTGTTGGTATATTCTGTGGGCCATGATTTTGAAGCTCCTATAATGAGGAAGCCGGTTATAAATGGGCTGATTCCCAAAAGCTGATACGCTGTGGTTGCAAAGACCACATAAAAAATAGTTACTGTTGCAATGGATGAAACTATAAACACCCTAAAGACATATACAATGAGCACCAGCGCGGCTATGTAGACGATGGGGTTGCAGGTGATGACCTGAACTACCGGCGACATTACATCCGCAAGCCACACATCAATACCCAGGGTCGTAAACAGATTTGCCACACACACGATCCCACCAACATAGACCCACACATCCCAGGGCACATCGGCCCTGAATTCCTTCTTGGTAATGCAGCCTGTGGTATAAAGTACCGCATAGGTGAATATTGCAAAAATACATTCGGGAATACCTGTCCAGGTCTTTGTGATCCAGCCCACCAGGGTGATCAGCATCAGAATACCTGTCAGTTTTTCCACATAGCTCATGGGCCCCATTTCCCGGATCATCTGATCGATGTCTTCCTTTGTAAGGCTGACAGGTTCCTTGGGCTGATAGAGTAAAAGCAATACAATGTATATGAGTATAAATGCTATCACTGCCCAGACTGAGGCTGCTGCAAGCCAGCCAAACCAGGAGAAACGCTCTGCCATGTCCTCGGGCATCATGCCTACTACCAGAAGCGCCTGTACTGACCCGCTTAGGAATATATGCCCCATACTGGGTCCGTTTATGAATACTGCCAGAAAGATTCCGGTCAGCGGCTTACTCTGCTTTTCAAGCTTCATTTTTTCCGCAACGGAAGCGGTCAGTGAAGCTAACAGGCTTGACTTTGCAGTAGTGCTGGGGATCAGTGGACTGACTACCATCGAAGAAAGTGATAGGGCAAACAGCTGCCATTTATAGGAACAGGGAAAAGCCTTCAGCAGATAGAGGGCTATCCTGTTCATAAGACCGCTTTTTTGGATCACTACAGTTATTGGCAATATGGTCAGCACCATCCACATGGTCGTTCCGGAATAGGCTGAAAAAATCGTCGAAAAGGATGAAATATTTAATATCACGCACATTGCCAGTGTGGCAAGTATGACTACGTGTTCATCAAATACTCCCGATATGAGCATAAATACCATTGCCACAAGCACTGCCAGATATTTAACAGCTTCCGCCTCAAGTCCCCAATTTACCGGCAGGAACATGATCAGAGCCATAATAGCCGCTGCAATTATTAAATTTATGACATATTTGCCATAGGCATTTTTCTTGCCCAAAAGATCACCTCATTCCATTAAAAGCCTTTTTCGAAAATAAGTCCCTTTGGAGCAAGATTTGCATCGGACACCATGCCGTAAAGTTCAGGATGTCTGTCTCTTTCCCAGTTGAGTCTGCCTCTGGCATAGGATACCTCATCCATATCCAGCTCGGCGGTTACGTAGGTCCAGCCCTCATCCTTAAGGGGCTCTACTACCAGATTGCCCAGGGGATTTGCTATAAAGGACTTGCCGAAATGATGCCTGGGTGCAGGCTCATTTTCCACCTGCTCATCACCTGCTCTGTTAAGAGCAATAACAAAGGAATGAGATTCAAGTGCTCTGGTCTGAAGCTCTGTGATGAACATGTCGCTTCTGAGTCCCATGGTACAGGTGGCTGCTACGATGATCTGCGCCCCCTTAAGATAATAGCTCCTCCAAACCTCAGGGAAAGAACGGTCATAGCAGATCAGCATTGCAATCCTGACACCATTATCAAGCTCGAATACAGGAAGTATATTTCCTGAGTTGAAATAATATTTTTCGTATACTGCGTTATATCTGATATCTCCACCGGGAATATGGATTTTTCTGTACTTACCGATCACGCCTCTTACGGGAGAGATCAGACCCATTGTGTTGTAGTAGACCTCTTTGCCATCCTCAACTGCCTTTTCAAAAAGAGAATAGGCAATATGCACACCCAGCTTTTTTGACTCCTCAAGCATTCTCGTAGTAGTCGGTCCTGTCAAAAAATCCTCTGCGTACTGAAACCATTTTTTCTCTCGGACCATTCCAAAATAAATGCCCGTCATCATCTCCGGAAAGGCCACCAGATATGGCTTTTCTTTTTCCACAAGTTCCTCCATAAAGGCAACCTGTTTATCCACATATTCCTCGTTTGTCATGCCGGGGGTAACTGTTCCCGGCTGTATGCCCAAAACCTTAACTTTCATAGCTCTATTCCTTCCCATTTACATTAGATTGTTCTCTTTAAATATTTTCCACGTCCGGGCTTTGCAACAACCACACCGTCCTTCTGAAGGATTTCGCCACGTCCGATGGTGTATCTGGGCCAGCCCTTAAAGGTCATGCCGTCATAGATTGAGAAATCAGAGCAGCCGTAGAGTTCGGGAGTGATCGTTCTCTCCCAGTCCATATCGATAAGAGCCAGGTCCGCATCCTTTCCGACTCTGATGGAGCCCTTATCAGGCAGATTGAACACCTCAGCTGTGTTGGTACTGAGTACCTTGGCAATGGTTGTAAGCGGGATGCCTCTCTTTAAATACCCCTCACTGATGAGTGCCGGCATTGCAATGCCCTGGCCTGAAAAGCCTACCCAGACATCCCAAAGAGTATCTGCGTGCTTTCCGTTTCTTGTATATTTCTGTGCTCTTGTGACAGGCACATTATCAGTTCCGATTGTCTTTACAATACCTGCTCTGATGCCCTCCCAGAGAGCCTCGTTGTCCTCCTTGCTATGCAGTGCGGGATTTACCTTGGCATCCATGCCGATTGTCTTGTCCAGCAGGAGATACTGGGGACAGGTCTCAATTGTTACATTTCCGCAGTCAATATTTCCGGAAAGAGCCTTATACACCTCCAGAGTCTTCTTTGCAGAGGTATGAACCACGTAAATATTGCCCTTAAGCTCTGCATTTATAAGCATGGCACCGGCCACGCAGTTGCTCTCCACGAAATCCGGTCTTCCGGCATCCCAGGCCTCAATATCCTTTGCATCCGGATGCAGCGTTTGCTGCTCCTTTAGGAAGGCTCTGAACATATCGGGATCCTCACAATGGATACAAAGCAGGAGCTTTGGATCGATCTCATGAAGCTTTTTGATGACATAATAGAGATCAGCCTTATCAAGTGTCATAGCCTCTTCCTTGGGAATGTCATAGAAAGTATGTGCAATATCCTGCTTATCAAAGAAAAATTTAAAGGAAGTAATGCCAAGCTTTGAAACATAATCTTCCAGTTCCGTCATATGCTTTTTGGCACAAAGTCCCAAGGAAATACCAAAATCCACCAGGGAGTTTTTCTCGCCAATTGCGATCTCCTCTGAAACCGTATCAAAGTAATTTCCCTTACCGCGGTGGTACTCCACAATGGAGGTCAGACCGCCAATTACTTCTCTTGCCGTAGAATATTTGTAGGACTCCTCAAAGCTGTTATAGAGACCCAGATGCTGGTGAGGGTCAATGGCTCCCGGCATAACGAAAAGCCCCTTTGCATCAATGACTTCACCCTCGATTTCGGGTGCACATCCCGGCTCAAAAATCCCTGCGATCTTTTCATCCTTGATCCAGAGATCTGCCGGACGTACATCCGTCTCAAATACCACAGTTCCGTTTTTGATCAACATTTCCTTGCTCATGATTCTTCCCTTCTTCCTATTTATGCATTTTCTTTTTCTGCCTTTAAGGAATAAAAATATTCCTTAACATAGTCACTCTTTATAACGTCACCGTACTTCATCCAGATATCAAGCATGGCAATCTTGTGCGATGCCTCGATCCTGTCTGTAATACAGTCCTCCACATATCCCAGGTTATAGCTTCTTGTAACTGCATCAATGGCTGTTGCCCTGCAGCAGCCGCTGCTGGAATTTCCCACAATGATCAGGGTATCGATTCCCAGCTTTACCAGATAGCTTTCAAAGGGGGTTCCGTAGAATACACTGGCGTAGGCCTTGGGAATAACAAGCTCACTGTCAAGAGGCTTTAACTCAGGCAAAAGGTCACTTGCGGGATTACCATCCAGGTACTTGGTCTGGTCTCTCTTGGTCTTTGCTGAAAAGCCATCAAAGGCAAGAGTCTGACGCTGCACATTTTTGGTATACATGACCGGTATACCGCACTCTCTGGCCACATCCCGCAAAGAAATGATCCGTCTTACAGAGGCCCAGGCATTTGCACCGCCGCCGGAGGGCCACTCATCAAGCTGCTCCTCTATGGGCTTGTCTGCACCTACGTAGTTTGGCTGACAGTCAATGATCAAAAGCAGCGGCTTTTTTCCAAAGCCTCTGGGCTGTCCATAGCCGCCCTTTTCAATAACAATCCTGTCTGTATCCGTTAAAAGGTCATCCCAACAATGCTTTTCTTCCATGTTCTTATCCTCCTTATGCTCCTACCTGGGAATAAACTTTCCGGTAGGCTCTGATACTATCCTGCCATCCTTCTGCACAATGGTGCCTCTTACCATTGTGTAGCGGGGCCAGCCCTTAAAGGTCATGCCGTCATAGATTGAAAAATCACAATGGCCAAACAGTTCCTTATCAATGGTCCTCTCCCAATCCAGATCCATGATCGCAAAGTCTGCATCAAATCCAACCTTCATCTCACCCTTGGTCTTAAGTCCGAATTTTCTGGCTGCATTAATGCTGTTTACCTTTGACAGCTGACTCAGAGAAATGCCTCTCTTGTGATAACCGTCATTAATAAGCGTTGGCAGGATTATTCCCGCTCCGGGGAAGCCCGGAATAATATGTTCTATGTCGTCTCCCTTTTTGTGCTTGTCAGCCACATCACAGGGACAGTTGTCTGTTCCCATCGAGGTGATAGTGCCATCCTCGATTCCCTTCCAGAGTTCCTCGCTGTCAGCTGCGGTTCTGATCGGAGGTACAACCGTGGCATTAAGCTTTGCAGGTGCATTTTCATCAAGTACAAGGTAGTGAGGACAGGTTTCAAGTCCCACCTTTCCACGTAAGATTGGCTTAAGCTGTCTGGCCAGTCTCACATCATCTCCTGCGGAGTTATGGACAATGTAAATATTTCCATCGACCACATGATTTACCCAAAGGACACTCAAAACAGCGCTGGCCTCACCAAAATCAGGTCTTGCCTTTGAGTAGGAGCTTAAGTGGTACTGGTCAAGCTCGGGATTATCAAAGGTAGCTCTCTGCTCGGGATAAAAGATTTCCGTATCCTCACAGTGAAGACAGAGAACTGCATTTTCATCAAGCCTCTTAAGGGTCTTTAATATATCCATGACCTCTCTCTTATTTCCAAGAAGGCCTGTTCCGGGTGTCAGTCCGTAATGCTCCTCCAGTCTGTTTGTCTTGTCCAGGTAGAACTTGAAGGAAGTTATCTTCAGCTCCTTCATGTATCTTTCTATGTCAGCCACCTGGGCCTTTTTTACCAGTCCAAGAGAGAAGGTATAATCCACCATTGAATGCTCATCGCAGAATTTAATATTGTCAGGTACTGTATCAAAGTAATCATAGTTATGTCTGTGGAACTGTAAGACTGTGGTAAGTCCGCCGATCACCGCTCTCTTTGAATCCTCAACCACGTCCTCCTTATAATCCTTATAAATTCCCCAGTGGGTATGAGGATCAATGGAGCCCGGCATAACGTACAGTCCTGTAACATCCAGCACCTGTACATCAAGGCCATCTGCCTCGCCCGGCTTGTAGAAGGCGGCAATCTTTCCGTCCTTTACCAGGATATCCGCCGGATAGGTATCCTCCTCAAATACAACATTTCCGTTTTTGATCAGCATATCGCTCATGCACTTTTCCTCCTCTTTAAAAAAGTTCTACATTCCAAGATAGGCCTTCTTTAAGTCCTCATTATTAAGCAGATCAGCTGCCTTACCTTCCATGGTTATCTTGCCCTGCTCTAAAACATAGCCTCTGTCCGCAAGCTTTAAGGCATTCTGGACATTCTGCTCAACCAGCATGATGGTCACTCCGTCAGCCTTTACCTTGGCAATAATGTCAAACATGATATCCGTAAGAAGGGGTGACAGGCCAATGGATGGCTCATCAAAAATAAGCATCTTAGGGCAGCTCATAAGCCCTCTGCCGATTGCCACCATCTGCTGCTGGCCACCCGAAAGAGAACCGGCCGGCTGTTTGGCCTTGGTCCGCAGGTCCGGCATCATGGTGTATACATATTCGAGGGTATCCTTGCGTTTTGCCTTGGGTCCCTTTAAATAAGCACCCAGTTCCAGGTTTTCCTGTACTGTCATATCAGGGAAAAGTTTTCTTCCCTCAGGGCACTGTACAACGCCCTGCTCCACAATCTGGGGAGCTGTCAGCTTTGTCAGATCCACTCCGTCAAACAAAATACTTCCGCTGTTTATGCTCTTGATTCCCGAAATTGCCTTAAGCAGTGTGGTCTTTCCGGCTCCGTTGCTCCCAACTAAGGAGATCATCTCTCCGTCAGCCACCTTCATGGATACACCCTGTATAATTTGCAAATTTCCGTAATTTACGTATAGATCCTTAATTTCAAGCATTGTGATTCCTCCTTAAAGCTCAGGTCCAAGTAAGTCAAACAACGGCTGTACTGATTCCTTATTTTCTAAATCAAAAATGTATTCCTCTATTTCTGTCTGGCGTTCTTTGCCAAAGACATTACGTGTTATATTTTCAAATTTTTGTATTACATCTGCTTTGGAGAATGGGTCCAAATAGTCACCCCTGGTAACCGTGGTGTCCTTGACCAGGGCAGTGCCGTTCTTTGTATAAACAGTTATTTTGTTATGCCTGATTTCAGGCAGCTGCCTGTTAAATTCTTCATTTTCTGTTACAAATACTCTATGGGCCAGCTCTTTAACCTCTTTATTTACTGCATTTTCATCGGTAAGGGTTTCTATTGAAATTGCCCCATAGATTAAATAGATCGCTATGGCCACGGGAATGGAAAACCTGGCAGCGAATCCGTTTGGGGCATCCTGCCCTGAAAGCTTTGCCGCAGCATGGTAGGTTTCAACCTCTATTCTTGCTATATCATCCTTCCTCAAGCCCTCATCCAAGAGCTCCTGCAGCATATCCACAAAGCCGTGAGTATATCTGCAGCCTGAATGTACCTTGAAATAATTTTTGCTTATATAGAAATCCACTCCTATATCCTTTGTAAGGCCCTCTGCATCAATGTCCCCATCAAGTACTTCCTGCCAGACAGAGATCAGAGAAGCAATACTGCTCTCAATTTTGGCCTTTGTCATCCTGAAGGCATTCATACCCACAAGGTTTGACAGGCCTATATATGCATTTCTCAGCTGGTCTCCATTTAAGGCGCTGACCCAGGTTGTGGCCTGGGGAAGGGAATTTGCCAGTAGGATGGCTCTGCAGATTTCCTCCCGGGACAGGGAATTCAGCTTGCAGGCTGCTATTGCTGCCCCAACCGTCTGCATGGTTCCATGGACATGCATCTGAGCCTTTGCCCTTGCTGAACAGCCCCATCTGCAGGAGATTTCATAGGCTGTGACAAGAGCCTCGAGCATTTTATTTCCTGCGGCATTCAGACTCTGCGTTTCAGCCAGCAGGGCCGGTACTATATGGCAGGCCGGATGACCAAATGCGAACTGATTTCCCTCATCCAGTTCATTTTTTACCATTGAAGCGCCGTTAAAAATTACCGACAGTTCCTTACTCGTTTTCCGTCTTCCGATCAGCCTGAAGTCTCCGTCTTCAAGGAAAGCCTCCTCATACTGGATATTTCCCGCTGCCATGCAGCCTATTGAATCCAAAAGGATCAGCTTGGCCCTGTCAATAACTTCCGGGTCCATTGCTTCAAAGCTGAATTCTTCAGCAAACAATGCCTGCTTTTCAATTGCCGATTCCAATGCTTCTTTATCAACCATCTTTATTCCTTCTTATAAGCGCTGCCCAGATATGACTCAATTACACGCTCATTCTGGGTGATTTCCTGTGGTGTACCCTCTGCGATCAGCTTGCCGTGATCAAGTACTACAACCCTGTCGGAAAGCTTCATAAGTGCTGCCATAATATGCTCTATCATAAGGATGGTTACACCGGATTTTCTTATTTTCAGAACCAGATCGACAGTATCCTCAATTTCCGTTGGTGTAAGCCCTGCCATGACCTCGTCCAGAAGGAGGAGTTTGGGCTTTGTGGCAAGAGCCCGGGCCATCTCAAGCTTTCTCTGGTCACCGATGGTCAGATCCGCTACGATTGAGTGCATCTTGTCCTCCATGCCGACGAACTCTATCATTTCCTTAGCTACACGCTCTGCCTCAGCATAGGATTTTTCCCTGTTGAAGGCGCCTACCATGACATTTTCCAGGGAGGTAAGCTGCCCGAAGGGCTGCACGATCTGAAAGGTTCTGGCCATACCGGCCTTACAGTTTTCGTAGGTTGTTCTGTGTGTGATCTTCGCTCCGTCAAACTCTACTGTTCCGTAGGTTGCAGGGTAGAAGCCTGTTATTGAATTAAAGAAGGTCGTTTTTCCTGCGCCGTTGGGTCCGATCAGACCAACGATTTCTCCCTCATTGATCTCCAGATCCACTGAATCAACCGCAGTAAGTCCAGCGAACTGCTTTGTTACTTTTGTTGCCCTTAACAGTGTATTTGCCATGACTCTACACCTCCGTTGGTTTCTCTTTTGTCAACTTGTTCCTCAGCTCCTGAACAAGTCCGATAACGCCCTTGGGCATTACCATTATTACGATTACAAGGATCAGTCCGTAGACTACCATGTTCATGCCTACATAATTTGAAAGCAGGGCATTGGTCAGCTCTGATACCGGCTCAATGATCGCAGCTCCGATGATCGGTCCAAACACTGTTCCCACACCGCCTATGATGCAGGGTGTAATGGCTGAAACCGATACTGTGCTTGAGAAGCAGATAGTCGGATCAATATAGAGGTAATACTGTGCGTAAAAGGTTCCGCCTATTGCTGAGAGCATTGCGCTTGCAATAAGAGCTATCATCTTATACTTAAAAGCATTGATACCCAGTGCCTTGGCAGCATCCTCGTTTTCACGAATAGCTACAAAGTAAAGCCCCATCTTTGTTCTTCTGATCTTGTACATTCCAAAGGTTATTACTGCCAGCATAACGAAAGCCGCATACAGGAAACCTTCCTTGCTGCCGAACTGCAGCTGGCTGATATTTTTACTGAAAGGGATTGAAACACCGCTGGCCGCATGCAGAGCCTTTGTATTTTTAAAGATTACTCTGCATATTTCGCAGAAGGCCATGGTTGCCAGTGCAAAATAATCACCCTTCAGGTTGTAATGGAAGGAAAGGTATCCAATGCCTGCCGCCACTATTCCGGCGACCAGCATACCTGCTACCAGACCAATCCAGGGATTTATACCAAAATCCACTGCAAGCAGGCTGGAGGTATAGGCTCCAAGTCCGTAAAAAACCGCATGGCCAAAAGAGAACTGGCCTGTGTATCCGCTCATGAGATTCCAGCACTGCGCAAAATATGCTGCTGTTAAAATTGAAATAATCAAATTCAGTCTGTAGCTGCTCAAAAACTGTGGCGATAAAAGCACCAGAACACTTACTATCGCTACTAAGATCAGCTGGACCTTTGTCAGCTTTCCATTACTTGTGGAGATAGTAGCTTTCTTCAAAAATTCCGTCATACTAAGCCTTCTTTCCTAATAAGCCGGTAGGCTTAATTATCAGTGTCAAAATGAAAATAAGATATACAACCAGTTCGCTCCATGAACCTCCCAGATACAGGGATGAAAAGGACTCAACCACGCCGATTATCAGTCCTGCCAAAATGGCTCCCCAGATATTTCCAAGTCCTCCGAATACTGCTATGACAAAGCACTTTAGTGAATAGGAATTACCACTGGTGGGATAGATGTACTGGGTCGGGGTAAGAAGCGCTCCCGCAACACCTGCACAGACAATTCCGATACCAAAGGCAATCTGGTTGATCCTGGGGACCACGATACCCATAAGTGTGGCACCTTCAGGCTGAACCGAGGTTGCTCTTATGGCCTTTCCCAAATCTGTTTTTTCAAGGAGCAGATAGATTGCTAAAGCTACAACCGCTACAAAAATAAAAGCTACAAGCTTTGGCTTGTTGATGGTTAATCCACCCAGATTTATGGCTGTTTCAAAACCGGGCACTGTAATGGATTTATAATTTGCCGTGAAAAGAACCAATATTAAATTTTCCAGGACTATTGAAAGCCCCTGTGTCAGTAATAGCTGGTTGTGACCGGCCACCCCCATCAAAGGATTTAAGAAAAACTTCTGGATGAGGTAGCCAATCACAAACATAACTGCTATTACAAGTGGAAGTGCAACGTAGGGGGTAATGCCGAGCAGGGTGCAAATTTCAAAGGCCACATACATTCCCACAGTGATCAAAGCACCATGAGCAAAATTTGTGATTTTCATTACACCAAATATCAGCGATATTCCCAACGCTGCCAGCGCGTAAACGCCACCCATCAATATTCCATCTATGGACGCCTGCAAAAACGCATTCATAACAATTACCTCCTAGCTGCATTTTTATTTCTATTCGCCTATGATCAAATCAGCCTCGGCGAATTCTTCAGGATAAACAACTACATGTTTACCGTTCTGAATCTGTACCAGAACACCTGCTGCATTTACGTTCTCACCCTTTTCATCAAAGGTAATAGGTCCGGACTGTGCCAGAACGTGGTCTTCAATGTTTGTCTCCCTGAGAGCATCTCTGATTGCCTCGGGTTCTGAAGAACCTGCTCTCTCAAGAGCATCTGCAATTACATAAATACTTTCATAGCCCCATACAGCATGTACTGACATGTCATCGCCGTAGGTTTCCTTATAGCTGTCCAAAAGAGCCTGTGTCTTTTCATTATTGGGGTTGAATCTGTAGTTAAGGTCCAGATAATTTTCAACAGAATCACCAAAGTCCTCTATGAACTTGCTGTCTGAGATACCGCCGTTTGCTACACCGCAGACCATCTTGATATCTACGCCTCTTTCATTAAGTTCCTTTACAAGGAGTGAAGTATCAGCGAAGTATCCTATTGTAATGAGAAGGTCCGGAGCTTCCTCAGCAATCTTTGTTACCTCTGTACTAAGAGTTGCTGTGCTTGCCGAATAGGTGATCCTGTCAAGAAGCTCAATGCCTGTCTCCTCGATATTTGCTGCAATGATGTCACCTGAGTCTGTTCCTGTAAGAGAATCCTCATGGATAAGCACTGCAGTGTTGATATCATCTGTTTTGATCTCCTTCATGTACTGGATGAAATCCTCTGCAAATACATCTGCGTTAGGCTGGATCCTGAAGCACCATTCAAAGCCGTTTTCGAACATTGCCACGTTGTTGGATACTGTTACAAGGAAGGGAACCTCGCTCTGCTCTGCCTTCTGCATACAGGTAAGTGTTACACCTGACTGGAAGGTACCGGTGATAACTGAGCAGCCCTCAGAGATAAGTCTCTCTGTCTCGGATGCACCTGTGTCGGCACTTGCCTGGCTGTCTCCCGTAACCAGCTCCAGCTTGGCGCCTCCCATTGAGGCAATACCGCCTGCTGCATTGATCTCATCAATTGCAAGCTGCTGGGAATTGATGATTGACTGGGCCTCATAGGCATATGAACCTGTCAATGGATGAACAGAACCTATCTTGATCACTGTCTCACCGCTTTCCGATGTGGTGTCAGTGCCCGAGGCTGTATCTGAGCCTGTTGAACCACAGCCTGCAAGAGCTGTTACAAGCATCGCCCCGGTCAATGTTGCTGCTAAAATCTTTCTGAGTCTTTTCATAACATTTCCTCCTTTACTTCATAAGATCTCATTAACGAAAAAGGAGCTTATGCCATATGCATAAACTCCTTTGTTTCGCCGCATTCATTGATTTGATGAGACGATATTATCATCTGTAATTTTCAAAAGCAAATACCAAAAACGTTATACCAATTATAGGCTTTTGCCTATACCTCCTGCGGATCCGCATAACTTTCCTGTGCTATCCTTATAAACTCGTCAGACACATTGTTCAAATATCTGCTCTTATTGTAAATGATCGATACCTTTCTTTTCTTTTTCATGTCGGGAATCGAATAATAATTTATGTTATAAGAAAAATCCGACTTATACAAACTGTAGGGGATCAGTGTTGCCCCCACGCCTCTTTTGGCCATACTGTAAGCAGCCATGGCTGTAGTACATTCCACAGTCGACCTTGGTTTGATATGGTTGTTGTCATAGAGGCTGTCAATCAGTTCCCTCATGTAAGTATTGGGCTGCAGTCTCACAAGGGGTATATTCTCAAGCTTGTCAAAATCTATGATTTTTATTTTGCGTTCAAAATCCAGTTCCTCCTGCTCATCCGGCTCTTCCAGCCCAATAGCTCCGAAAAATTTGGGTATTGCGATGAGATACTCCTCTGTACTGAGAAGTATTTTTTCATAGGAGGGGGTATTGAACTGGCTGGTGGCAACCACCAGATCCAGCACTCCGTCATCCAGCATCTGCTTAAGCTTCGGCTCCGTCTCCTCATAAATCTCGATCTGAACATTGGGATATCTGGTCTGGAAATCAGAGACTATCCTGGGCAGAAGTGAAATAGCATTAAGATAGCCGCTCCCGATTTTAAGCTTGCCCGAAAGTCCTCCCTTCAGATCCGCAATCCTCTCTTCCAGCTCGGCCTCCTCCTTGAGCATCTTCTTGGCTGAAGCAAGGTAGATTTCTCCTGCATAGGTGATTTTAAGAGGCACTGTCCTCTCAAAAATCTGCAGACCTATCTCATTTTCAATTTTGGAAATATACTGACTTAAGGATGGCTGGGAGATCATAAGCTGTCCTGCAGCCTCCGAAAAGCTTCTGGTCTCTGCCACCTTGATAATATAACTAAGCTGTCTTGTATTCATTTGCTATTCTCATATAAATTTCTTAAAGAAATCCGTCTCTTCCTTATTGCAGCCGTAGGCATCTGCAGAGCGCACATCCAGGTGGAAGACATGTCCCAGCTTCTTATCCCCATCCCCATAGAAATGAAAGAGAGTGGGCACATTGCATTCCACAAGCTTCTGCACCAGTTGAGGCGCCTGCTCTTTCAGGAAATCCTCATTTGCCGTCATAACAAAGGCCGCAGGATAGTCTGCTGTTACATGGGGTATGACATTTACCGCATACAGTTCCTGCGCCCTGTCCACCCCTGGCAGATACAGCTCCATCAGTTCACCGGTATTTCCTCCGTCCCTGGGATCTATGACGTAGGCTCCGCAGTTGAGGGCAACCGCCTTTAGGCTGATGCCTGTTGGGGGAACAAAGCTGTAGCTGTCAGCGTACTCGGGATTGCTTAGGATACCCGCATACAGTCCCAGAATATTGCCTCCTGCCGAATCTCCCACACCGAAGACATGCTCTGTATCCAGCCTGTATTCATCTGCATTATCCCTTATCCACTGCATCACAAGATTTGTATCCTCTAAGGGTGCGGGATACTGAAATTCCGGAGCCAGCCTGTAGGTAAAGTTGACTACCGCAAAACCAAACTGTGCCAGCTGCATGCAGTAGTACTGATATCTTTCCTTGTCTCCATAGACCCAGCCGCCTCCATGCACACTGACTATGACCGGAAGCAGATCATCCTTTAAGGACAGCGGCTTATACAGATCCAGGCTCTGCCAGACAGGATCACTACCATACAGTATATCATCAAACCTGACCACATCCTCAGGCGTAGTCAGCCCTGCGTCTCTTTTATCATCGCTGGCCTTAAAGCCTGTGCGTATGTCCGTAACTACCTTTGGATAATCCATTTTTATACCTCCTCATTTTCCCCTTTAAACTTTATTCCATACCAAGTTTGCGTTTTATTAGTTCTCTTGTATTTTCACCTGTAAAGCCTACCATAGCCTCCAGATAATCCGCTTTCTTATCCTCATCTGTTTCTATACAGTCGCATATCACGTATCCAGGATAGCGCACCGCAAAATTTAAGGTCCGTAGAGCCAGTGTATCACTGATTTCAAAGGCCGGCATCTGTGCCACCGGAATCAGGATAAGCCTGCCGCAGTTCTCCCACAGATTTTCAGTCCAGAAATCCTCAGGGGGCTCAAAGAGTTCCCCATAGCCGTCCCAGGGGACAGTAGTATATATTTGCGCGGGCCTAAGCTGCTTTAGGTCAATGGATTGCCAGCCTGCAAAATTGACATCTGTGTCAGGACATTTATCATTAACCCAGCCGGCTATTGCCTCAGACTCATCCACAGTCTGTACCCTGTTACCGTAAATATCC
>R03__coassemble_862_pt1 | contig 15842 bp, 11 predicted proteins | sample R03__metabat2_low_PE_031 | metagenome-assembled genome bin R03
ATACCATGAATGAGAATACCTTCTATTATGCAGTTCTTCTTGATAATGGTACGGTGCTTCGTGTGGCAACCAACGTCAGAAGTATATGGTCAGTCTTCCTGTCGGCCCTGCCTCTTATTATCCTTATTATGGGAATTATCATTGCAATCTGTGTAACCATTTCCCACCTTTTGACAAGGCAGCTGATAGCTCCCATTGAAGAGATGGCGGGAAGCTTGGAGGACAGCAATTTTGAGGCGCCTTACATGGAGCTTACACCTTTTGCCAATATGATAAGGACTCAACATGCAGATATATTATCCGCAGCCAAGGCCAGACAGGATTTTACGGCAAATGTGTCCCATGAACTTAAAACTCCGCTAACAGCCATTTCAGGCTATGCCGAGCTTATGGAAAATGGCATGGTGGGGCAGGATAAACTGGAACATTTTGCACGGGAAATCAGAAAAAATACAGACAGACTGCTTTCTTTGATCAATGATATCATTCGTCTTTCAGAGCTTGACAGAAGTTCTGAAAGGGAAGTGGGTTTTGAAGAAGTTGATCTGAATCAGATAGCTACAGAATGCATGGATGGACTTAGGGTGAGTGCGGAAAAAAGAAATGTTACTCTTGAATTTGAAGGCGTCCCTTGCCCTCTTCGTGCCAATAAGGAAATGCTTCGGGAGCTTATGGACAATCTGGTTTTAAATGCCATTCGTTACAATAATGAAGGTGGAAAGGTATGGGTAAGAGTTACTGCAGAACCCGGGAAAATCCTTATTGTAAAGGACAATGGCATAGGTATCCCTGCAGCTGAGCAGGAGAGAGTCTTTGAGAGATTTTACCGGGTAGACAAATCCCGCTCCAAAGCCACAGGCGGCACTGGACTGGGACTTGCTATTGTAAAACACATTGTGGAGATTCATGGAGCAGGGCTTACGCTAGACAGTGCACCGGGGGTGGGAACCACGGTGAAGGTTGAATTTTAAAGGTAAAATGTACCTTGGAGAGGCCTGGAAAACGTGTTAGAATCGGTGTATCGATCCTGTTTGTCTGCATAGTAAACAGATGGCTGGAGCAGTTTGATAAAATGATGAGTATCATCAGAGAGGTTAGAAAATGAAAAAGTGCATGGATTCAGATAATTTACACCGAAGACTCAAAAAAATAGTAGGGCAGGTACAGGCGATTGACAGAATGGTTGATGAGGACGTTCCCTGTGAGGACGTCTTAGCTCAGATAAATGCGGCAAAATCCGCATTAAACAAATGTGGCCAGGTGGTGTTGGAAGGGCATATCAATCACTGCGTAAAAGATGCCATAAAAAATGGAGATGAAGAAGAAATAAAAAATTTCACCAAAGCAATCGAGAGATTCGCAAACATGCAATAACTACGAGCAAAACAAAGGGGAATGGAGTGTCTGCCCGTCCAAATTTATTTGGAAAGAGCAGACACTCCATTTTGCTTTGCTCGTAGCCATTGCTTGTCAAACAGCGACTCATTTCATCTTGACACCTATACCCCTATGGGTATACAATGCGCTCATACCCCTATGGGTATAAGGAGGAAGCCAAGAATGAAAAAATTAGAAGAATTTTTGGAGTGGGGAGGGGTTAAAAAAGATATCACCTGCCTTATCATATCTGGAATTGCATTACTGATGAGTATTTTTAATTTAATTCCAAGCCTGCCATTTGACATTGCCTGGGTCGCAATCATCTTGTGCGGTGTACCAATTGTTTTGGAAGCAATCATAGGTCTTGTTACAGCTTTTGACATCAAGGCTGATGTCCTTGTATCTCTTGCACTTATCGCATCTATCTGTATACATGAAGATTTCGCAGCTGGAGAGGTTGCATTTATTATGCAGCTGGGAGGATTACTTGAGGATCTGACAGTGGCCAGGGCCAGGGCAGGCATAGAAAAACTTGTCAAGCTCACACCTCAGACGGCCAGAATTATTTCCGGAGAAAATGAAGCAATAGTGCCGGCCGAACAGGTTATTGTAGGAACCCATATAAGGGTGCTCCCTGGAGAGACGGTACCTGTTGATGGAATCATCATTTCCGGGCAGACCTCCATTAATCAGGCTGTAATGACCGGAGAATCTATTCCGGTAGATAAGGGCGTTGGCGACGAGGTATCCTCAGGTACAGTTAATCAATTTGGAGCCTTTGAAATGAGAGCAACCAAGGTGGGTGAGGATTCTTCCATCCAAAGGATGATTAGATTAGTCCAGTCGGCTGATGCCGGAAAAGCAAAAATAGTTGGCCTGGCTGATCAGTGGGCTACATGGATTGTTATTACAGCACTTACTGCAGCACTCCTGACATGGTTTGTTACGAAGGAGCCAATCAGAGCTGTGACAATTTTGGTTGTGTTTTGTCCCTGCTCACTTGTTCTTGCTACCCCAACTGCAATTATGGCAGCTATTGGAAATGTTACGAAACACGGCTTTCTGGTCAGGGAAGGTGATGCCTTAGAACGTTTAGCGAAAGTAAAAAAGGTTACGTTTGACAAAACAGGTACCCTTACAGTTGGTGTGCCAAAGGTATCCTTTGTAAAATCTGTAAATTCCAGGTATACCGATGAGGCTTTGTATAGATTTGTAGCAAGTGTTGAGCAGGCTTCTGAGCATCCTTTGGGTAAAGCTATAGTAAACTGTTATAAAAGTGAGAATGGTAATGATTTATTACAATTCTCGGCTTTTGAAATGCTGCCTGGAAAGGGCGTAAAGGCTGAAATAGAAGGAAACAAAATCTTTGCGGGAAATGAAAAATACTTAAGTGAGTTGGGCATTGAGATAAATGACGAGGTAAGGCACATTGCCGAAGAAAATATCTCAAAGGGGGCTACAATTATTTTTGCTGTGATCAACACCGGATTGTCAGGCATTATTGCCCTTTCTGATAGTTTACGTACTGAAAGTAAAAATATGATAAATAACCTGATTAAGCTGGGAATTACACCGGTTTTGCTGACAGGGGACAATGAGGAATCGGCAAATCACATTGCAAGTGAAACAGGTATAACAGAGGTCTATTCCAACTGCCTGCCCCAGGATAAGCTTTCCTTTATAGAAAATTGCCAGAAAAATGGGGAATATATTTGCATGATTGGAGACGGGGTAAATGATGCGCCGGCCTTAAAACTGTCCACAGTAGGCATTGCCATGGGAGGAGTAGGCAGTGATATTGCAGTGGATGCCTCAGACATAGCACTTATAGATGACGAGGTAAAGGAATTGCCACATCTGTTTGCGATCTCAAGGCATATGATGAGTAAAATAAAATTCAATCTGAGTTTTTCCATGGCCCTTAACTTTGTTGCTATTGTTCTTGCAATGACAGGAATCTTAAATCCGGTTGTAGGAGCTCTTGTACATAATGCAGGATCCGTGTTTGTAATTGTCAACTCAGCATTCTTACTTAGCTACAAAAGAAAATAGAACTAAAGATGAATTTGACATAAGTCCCCCTTGAGGTATATTATCTATCATGAGATATACCCCAAGGGGGTATTTGGTTAAGGGAGAAGATATGGCGAAAAAAAAGAAAAAAAATGAGGAAAAAAAGCAGGAAAAAGCAGAACTCCTCAAGGTAAAAAAGACTGAAAAGGGCTTTGATGCGGACAAAATCAGTGAGGAAGCAGCAGTTGAGGGTGACACTGCAGTAAAGCACAAGTTAAGAGATGAGTCCGAATACAAGGATCTTATGAATCGACTTAAGCGCATTGAGGGACAGGTCAGGGGTGTCGAAGGAATGCTTGAAGAGGGTGCCTACTGTACGGATATCCTTATACAGGTATCCGCTATCAATTCGGCTCTCAACAGCTTTAATAAGGTGCTGCTCAATAATCACTTGAAAAGCTGTGTCTGTGATGAGATAAGAAAGGGAAATGACGAAATAGTAGATGAGCTTTCAGCTACAATACAAAAGCTCATGAAGTAGGTGCAGGATGGATCAATATAACGTAATGGGAATGAGCTGTGCGGCCTGTCAGGCCAGGGTGGAAAAGGCTGTAGGCGGACTTCCCGGGGTGGACAGCTGCGTAGTTAATCTTCTTACCAATTCCATGGGAGTGGAAGGCAGTGCCACCACTGAAGATATAATCAAAGCCGTCAGGGACGCAGGCTATGATGCCAGTCCCAAACAGTCAGGGCGTGGAGAAAAAGTCTCTTTGAACTATGAGAAGGAACTTAAGGATACCCAGACCCCTCTGCTGAAAAAGAGACTTTTGGTAAGCGTGCTTTTACTCATTCCCCTCATGTATGTCTCCATGGGACATATGATGTGGGACTGGCCTTTGCCGGATTTCTTTGTTGGGAATCATGTGGCGATGGGAATATACGAGCTGCTTTTGTGCAGCCTGATAATGGTCATCAACCAGCGTTTTTTCATCAGCGGATTTAAGGGACTGCTCCACAAGGCCCCCAATATGGATACTCTGGTTTCCCTTGGAGCTACGGCTTCCTATTGCTACAGCCTTTATGCTCTGTTTGCCATGACAGGTGGGGATGCGGCAAAATATATGGATGAGCTGTATTTTGAATCAGCTGCCATGATCCTCACGCTTATAACAGTGGGGAAAACGCTGGAGGCAAGGTCCAAGGGCAAGACCACGGATGCGCTGAAATCGCTTATGAAGCTGGCTCCCCAGACTGCCGTTATATTGGAGGATGGCATAGAAAAGACCATACCTGTGGAGGAGCTGAAGGTTTCAGACAGGTTTGTAGTAAGGAGCGGAGATTCAATACCTGTGGATGGTATAGTGGTCGAGGGCTCAGGTGCTGTAAATGAAGCAGCACTCACCGGTGAGAGCATACCGGTGGACAAATCCGTTGGCGACAGTGTTTCTGCGGCTACGGTCAACACCTCGGGCTATATGATATGCGAGGCTGTGAGAGTAGGCGAAGACACAGCCCTGGCTCAGATCATCAAAATGGTATCTGACGCTTCGGCAACCAAGGCACCTATAGCCAAGATAGCAGATAAGGTTTCGGGGGTATTTGTACCTTCGGTTATGTCTATAGCGCTTATTACCTTTGTAGTATGGATGTTATGCGGTCAGACCGTGGGCTATGCCATTGCAAGGGCTGTGTCTGTACTGGTTATCAGTTGTCCTTGTGCATTGGGACTGGCCACACCTGTGGCGATCATGGTAGGAAATGGCGTAGCTGCCAAGAGCGGTATCCTGTTCAAGACAGCCGTGGCTTTGGAACAGACCGGGCAGATCAGGACGGTAGCCCTGGATAAGACCGGTACCATAACTACCGGTGACATGCAGGTAACCGACGTGATACCCGTAGAGGGTATATCAGAGGATTACCTTCTGCAAATGGCCTACTCCCTGGAACTTAAGAGTGAGCATCCCATATCCGGGGCAATCATAAGATATGGGGATGAACGTTCTGTAAGGCCTCTTGATACCAGTGATTTTAAAAACTATGCCGGCAATGGTCTGTGTGCTAATGTATCTGAGGGCACCATCTATGGAGGAAATCCGGGATTCATCAGCGCCCACGTCGGCAAAATATCCGGAATAAATAAGGGCCTGGCGGATGGACTGGCACTTGCAGGCAAGACCCCCATTTATTTTGCCTTAAATGATAAGATCCTCGGTATAATCGCCCTTGCGGATACCATTAAGGAAGACTCGGCTGAGGCTATAGCCCAGCTTAAGAATATGGGCATACATGTGGTGATGCTGACCGGTGATAATGAACTGACTGCGCGATCCATAGGCGCTCAGGCCGGTGTGGATGAGATAGCCGCCCAGGTCAAGCCCGGTGATAAAGCTGCCATCATCAAAAAGCTGTCAGAGTCCGGCAGCGTGGCCATGGTGGGTGATGGTATCAATGATGCTCCTGCTCTTACTCAGGCAGATGTGGGTATAGCCATTGGAGCCGGTACGGATGTTGCCATTGATGCGGCTGATGTGGTACTGATGAAGAGCAGCCTGATGGATGCAGCAGCTGCAATTCGTATAAGCAGATCAACTATCAGGAATATAAGGGAGAACCTGTTTTGGGCCTTTTTCTACAATATTTGCGGTATTCCGCTTGCTGCAGGCTGCTATGTTGCGGCCTTTGGATGGACGCTTAATCCCATGTTTGGTGCTGCCGCTATGGGCCTGTCCAGCTTCTGTGTAGTTTCGAATGCCCTTAGGCTCAATCTCATTGCTCCCTATGAGACTCGTTTTGATAAAATGATCAAAAATCCCATTAAGGGTGAATTAATAAAAAATATAAGAAAGGAAGACGATACTATGAAGATTGAAGTAAAAGGAATGATGTGTGCTCATTGTGAAGCACATGTAAAAAAGGCCCTGGAGGCAATTGAGGGAATTGATGAAGCTGTAGCAGATCATGAATCCAATACTGTCACCATCAAAAATTCTGCCGATGTCGACATGGCTCTCATCAAAGCGGCTGTCGAATCAGAGGGCTATGAATTTGTAGGCCTTATTTAATTTTGTGTTGGTCTGATTCATTTATGCTATAATGAAAAGAAAAAAATGCGGGGTTAATAATTATGAAGTATACTTTTGAATCTGCTATTACAAAGGTTGATAACGGCGGCAATGTACGTATTCCCTTTAATGTTTGGGAAATCTGCAAAAAAGAGGGTGATGTGCCTGTTAAGGTAAGGATTGACGGAACTACCTTCGTGTGCAATCTTATTCCGGAGGGCAACGGATTTTACAGTATTCCCCTGCAGCCTGAGATCATGAACCAGTTTGAGGCTGATAAGGAATATCCTATTACTTTCCGTGTTACTCAGTCCAGTCAGGAGAGCAGTCCCTATTCAACCTCCAATCCTATCAGGAAGATTGATTCCATTGATGTGGTCATCCAGCCTCATGATGGTTTGTGCGGACAGGCCTGTGTGGCCATGCTGGCAGGCATTACTTTGGATGACGCTATTAATATAATGCACTGTGGTGAGTGGCAGGCTACCATGAATCGTATCATCAACGCACTTAATTATTTCGGTATCGACCATTCAGAGGAGATCATTTACACAAATGAGAAACCCGGTGTTTCCCTACCCAGGTGCTGTGTACTTATGGAGAAGATGGGAAGATACAGTCACTATCTGATCTACTTTGACGGAAAGGGTTATGATTCCAACCTCGGTGTTATAGAAAACTATGATTCTGCCAAGGTAAAGGGTTATATGGAAGTCTACGTATAGAACGGTAAAAGTTATGTTAGATGTGATCAAAATCGTACTGCCGGTTATCATGATGCTGATAATAGGCAAGCTTTGCAACAGATTCGGGCTTCTTTCCAAGGAGGGCTCATCTCAGATTAAGAAACTGATGGTGAATGTCGTTCTTCCTGTGGCTGTCTTTCATGCCATGGCTACTGGAACTTATTCCCTGTCTGTTGCCTGTGTATGTCTTCTTATATTGGGTATATTGGCAGTTTCTCTGGCAGTTGGATATCTTTTGCGCCCTCTTATAAAGGGTGAGTATGGTAAGTACCTTCCCTTTGTAACCGCGGTTTTTGAGGGTGGTATGATAGCCTATCCTCTGTATAGCAGTGCCTGTGGCAGTGAGAACCTGTCTAACATTGCTTCTTTGGATATAGCCAATTGCATATTTTGCTTCAGTGTTGTCACTGCTCTGATAAAGGTGCAGGAGGAAGGCAGCAGGCCCACTGTAGGCAATCTGTTAAAGGGAGCTTTTACGAATCCTACCTTTGATGCCGCTCTGATTGGCATTATAGTCGGTTTGAGTGGAGTAATGGACATATTCCTGCCTACAAGCGCGGGAGCCGTGTATGAGGCTATGGAGGCCACTCTTACGGCATCCTTAAGTCCTATGATACTTCTGGTGGTGGGATTTGATATGACCTTTGACAGGGAACTTCTGGGTCCCTGTATCAAGGCGGTGGCCATCAGGGTCATACTGCAGCTCATACTTATGGTGCCATCCTATTACCTGGTAAATATGCTGTTTCCGGGTAATGAGCTTATGAGGCTGGCAATACTCATTTATATGATAGCCCCTCCCTCTTACAGCATACCGGCCTTCGTAAAAAAAGATGCCGGGCTTAAATTTATGGCTACGGTCAATTCCATATATTGTCTTGTAACCGTGCTATTGTATTCAGTGATTCTGACAATGTTTTTATAACATGATCAGTATTTAAGCAAAAAAAGACGCTTGTTTAAGCGTCTTTTTTGTTTGAATAAATATTATTTAACTGAATCTCTTTCAATGAGTTTTGCATCAAAGAGTATTACCGGATCGACCTTCATACCGTTGATGGCTCTGACCATCTGATCCACACTGGCCTTCACCATGCTCTCAATAGGCTGCTGCATGGTGGTCAGTCCGGGATTGTAATAGTTGGCAAGGTCTATTCCGTCAAAACCCATTATTGAGTAATCCTGAGGAACCTTCTTGCCGGACTCACATATGGCTTTATAGGCGCCTAGGGCAACCACATCTGAGGAAGTAAATATTGCAGTGAAATCCAGTCCCTGTTCTATGAGCCTTTTGGTCATTACATAACCGCTTTCTGCTGAATAGGGTTCAATGCCCCTGTCAGTGTAGGCTATCAGGCTCTTGTCAAATTCAATATTATGCGCTTCAAGTGCGTTTCTATAGCCTTTCAGTCGAAGCATACCAACCGATTCATCTTCGATCCTCGAGGCTATGAAGGCAATGCGTTTATGGCCTTTGTTGATCAGATATTCAACTGCTCGGCAGCTTTCCTTAACATCATCTATGGAAATAGAAGAGCCATTGACCCAGTTCTGTCCGTCAAGGGTAGCACCTGTACATCTGACGTAGGGAACACCGATCTTTTCTATCTGATTCCCCGGATGTTCCATCAGGCCTCCAAGGAAGATGATTCCCTTTAATTTCTTTTCCCTGGCAAGCTCAGAGGCAATGATGACTTCATCTTCATCCTGATCTATGGACTGGATAAAGAAATCAAATTCAAGTCTGGACAATTCCTCTGCAAAGCAGCGGTACATGCTCTGGAAGAAGGGATTTGATACTCCCTTGATTATCAGTGCAATTGTATTGGATTCCAAAATCTTCAGATTCCTTGCTGAGTTATTGGGAACGAAATTGTATTCGTCAATAACTTTGAGGATTCTCGCCTTTGTGTCCTTATTTATGCCCGGATCGTCATTTATGGCCCGGGAAACTGTACTGGTGCCTACTCCACATAGTTTAGCAATATCTTTGATAGTAAGTGTGGCCATTTCTTTAAAATTTTCTCCCTAACTAAGCTCTGCCGTAGGTTACGGTGAAGCTTTTGATCTCATCCCGTAATGCTTTAGTAAAATCGGTCTTTTTGAAGCGCCAACGCCAATTGGTACCCAGGGTAGAGGGGGTATTGATGCGGGCTTTATTATCCAGTCCCAGATAGTCCTGCATGGGAATCACACAAAGATTACCCGTAGAGGCCTGAGCCAGTCTAATCAGCTCTTTTACCAATTCTTCTTTTGTCAAGGCATCGTTACCGATATATTTCCGTATCATATTTAATTCTGCGGGCTTGATGCTGTCAAGATATCCGCGAACGGTTTCATTGTCATGTGTGCCTGTATAGACAACACAGTTCTTGTTGTAATTATACGGTAAATATTCAATGGGACCACTGGAATCCCTACTGTCAAAAGCAAACTGAAGAACCTTCATATTGGGATAGCCGCATTCGCTGACCAGCCATCTGACAGTGTCTGTTATATAGCCAAGATCCTCAGCAATGATTTCGGTTCCGGGAAGGTGGTAATTGATGGTCCTGAACAGGTCAATACCGGGACCCTTTTTCCAGGAGCCACCCTTGGCATCCTTGTCCCCTGCGGGAATAGAGTAGTACTCGTCAAAGCCCCTGAAGTGATCAATCCTTATTACATCATACAGCTGTCTGCATTTTGAAACACGTTTTACCCACCAGTCAAAACCGGTTTTTCTGTGGTATTCCCAATTGTACAAAGGATTGCCCCAAAGCTGGCCTGTGGGTGAAAATCCATCCGGAGGACAGCCTGCAACTGCTGTAGGATTACCCTGGTCATCGACCTGGAACAATTCCGGATGAGCCCATGCGTCTGAGCTGTCGGCAGACACATAGATCGGAATGTCTCCTATGATCTTAATGCCTTTTTCGTTCGCATAGGATTTGAGTTTAAACCATTCAGTGAAGAATTCATATTGCAGAAATTCATAAAATTCCACATCATAGTATAATTTGTCCTGATAATATTCAATTGCGTAGCCGTAGTGTCTTCTTATATCCTCCGGCCACTGGGTATAACAACCGCCGCCGAAGAAATCCTTAATGGCCATGAACAAAGCATAATCATGCAGCCAGTACTGATTTTCGGACCTGAAACGGTTAAAATCCGAAGATTTATTTATATTACTGTTTTCGTAAGCTTTTCTAAGAAGCTTAAAACGATTCTCGTAAAGTAAACTGTAATCTATATCACGGTCATCCTTGCCGAAATCCAGCCCCTTTAAGTCCTTGGCCTCCAAAAGTCCCTTATCGACTAAAGCCTGGGGATCTATAAAATAGGGATTTCCGGCAAATGTGGAAAAAGACTGGTAAGGCGAATCTCCGTAACTGGTGGGGCCCAGCGGAAGGATCTGCCAGTATTTCTGCTTGGCATTAGCAAGAAAATCTATGAAGTTATATGCTTCTTTTGAAAAACATCCTATTCCGTATTTGCCGGGTAGTGAGAAAATCGGTAAAAGTATGCCACTTGCTCTCATATTTATTAGTTCCTTATATATTATTTACATAAAAAGGGTGCCGGCCCTGCGGCCAGCACCCAAAGTAAGTTAATTCATTAACCCTTAACAGCACCTGCTGCAACACCCTTGATAATATACTTCTGGCAAGCCAGGTAGAATATTATTACAGGTAAGATACTCAATACGATCAGTGCCATGATAGCACCCAGGTCTACTGAGCCGTAGCTACCCTGGAGATATTGAATGTGGATAGGTATTGTCATGTACTTTGTACGATCCAGTACCAGGTAAGGAAGAAGGTAATCGTTCCATACCCACATGATCTCGAGGATACCAACTGAAATAAGTGTAGGCTTCAGCATAGGAAGTACTACGATAAAGAATATTCTGATAGGTCCGCATCCATCAATAGCTGCGGCTTCCTCAATCTCTAGAGGAAGAGTTTTAATAAATCCACTTAGCATGAAGGTCGCCATACCGGCACCGAAGCCAAGGTAAACAATGGGAATGGTCCAAGGTGTATTCAGATGAAGTGTATCTGAAACCTTTGCAAGAGGGAACATAACCATCTGGAAGGGTACTACCATTGAGAAAACGAAGAGGTAGTAAGCAATCTTACAAATAACATTGTTAACTCTTACAACATACCAGGCTGCCATCGATGTGAACAGCAGGATGAGGAAGGTACTTAACAAAGTAATTAAGAAGCTGTTTCCAACTGACTGCATGAAAGGGTAGTTACCAAAGGTGAAACCCTTTTCATAGTTTGCCCAACCAACGTAGGTCTCGATATCAGGCCATGCGAAGGTACGGGTCTTTACATAGGTATTCTCCTTGAAGGAGTTCATTGCAACTATCAATACCGGAAGTATCCAGGCGATTGAGAGGACAGTAAAGATAGCGAATAATACGCCACGTTCGATTTTCTGCTTTAACATTATGCCTCAACCTCCTTTGACTTGGTTACCTTAAGCTGGATCAGTGAAATACCGGCTACCAGGATAAAGAACAATACAGCCTTTGCCTGAGCCTGACCTCTTGAAGAAGAGTTCTGACCATAGAAGGTATTGTAGATATTGAGTGCAAGCATTTCTGTAGTCTTTACAACGGAGCCGTCTGCCTGGAAGGTGTAGGGCTGACCGTCTGTCAAAGCCATGTTCTGGTCGAAAAGCTTGAAACCATTACTTAATGACAGGAACAAACAAACTGTGATAGAAGACATCAGGTTAGGTATTGTGATGTGGATAAGGTTCTGCCACTTGTTTGCACCGTCGATGATTGCCGCTTCATGAAGATCTTCGGGAATTGACTGCAGACCGGCGATATAAATGATCATCATGTAACCTATCTGCTGCCAGCACATAAGGATGATCAAGCCCCAGAAGCCGTACTTGGTCTCCATGAGGATAGAGGTCTGATACTTTGACAATACACCATTGAAGATCATGCTCCATACATAACCGAGGACGATACCACCGATCAGGTTAGGCATGAAGAATGCTGTTCTGAAAAGGCTTGCCCCCTTTATATTGGTTGTTAAACCATAAGCGATAAAGAAAGCGATTACATTGATCAGTACCAGGGATACAACAGCATATAAAGCCGTGTACCAGAAGGCATGAAGGAATGTAGCATCCTGAAATACCTTTACGTAGTTAGAGAAACCGATAAACTTGGCATCTGATGTGGTAGTAAAGGTACATAAGGATAAGTAAATACCCTGTGCAAATGGATAAATAAATCCAATAAGGAATGCAGCTACTGTAGGAACAAGGAATAAGAGCCAATATCTGCTTATTGCCTTCTGCAGGTTAGTCTGCGTTTTTGGAAGCTTTGGTTTGTACTTGTATGCCATAATGAAATACCCTTTTTTAGAAATTGGGCCAGCTGCAAGAGTCCTTACAGCCGGCCCTGTCAATAAATTGCAATTATATTGTCTGATTTAGTAAGGCTTATTCAGCGTTTGCTGCAGCGTACTGTGTAGCCCAACCAGCTACGAATGCTGTCTCAACGTTTGCCCAATCGCCACCCTGATCGTACTGGTTCATAGCTGCTACAAGAGTTGCTCTCCAGTCATTTACGTTAGGTGTGTAGTTGAATGCCCATGTAACTGAGTACTTGCCATCTGCAAGGTACTTAGCAGCATCCTGGAAGAATACGTTCTCGTTCTCCTGAGCGTTCTTGTAAGGAATCTCACCAAACTGCTCAGCCATGCATGTTGTACCTTCATCAGAGGTTACCATCCAGTACATGAAATCAAGTGTTGCCTGGATATCAGCAGGATCAGCGTTAGCATTTACTGCCCAGCAGTTCTCTGTACCACAGCAGAGACCAGCATTTTCCTCGCCGTCAACGCCACAGTAGATAGGGATCATTGCTAACTCATCATCTGAGTAAACTTCGCTAAGTGCTGAGTACTCCCAAGTACCGTTCTGATAGAATACTGCAGAACCTTCCTTGAACTCGCCCTCTGCATCATAACCGCCTGTTGCAAGGCTTGTCTTGTCCTGAGCTGCATCTGTGGTGTAGAGATCCCAGATCTGCTTGTAGTTGTCAAGGTATGTACCCTTGATCTCTGAAGGACACTCTGTCCAACCATCATCAACTGACTCATAGTAAAGAGGCATGTTAGCAAGGTGGCCTGAGAATCTCCATGAAGAAGAATCATCCATACCTGAAGATGTGAAAGCATCGAAACCGAGCTCAGAAGCTCTTGCGTGGATGTCATCAGCAACTGCCTTGAGTGTATCAAAGTTTGTGATGTCATCTAATGAGTAACCAGCCTCAGCAAGAAGAGTCTTGTTTACGATGATACCGAATGCTTCGTAGCAGTATCCGATAGAAGCTGCCTTACCATCTTCTGTATATAATGTGAAGTCATCAGTTGTTAACTCGTTGTATACGTCTGTACCCTTAAGGTCATATGCGTAATCACCCCAAGTCTTAACTGCTGCTGAGTTACCGATTACGAAAAGTGTAGGAGCACTTGACTTGTCCATCTCAGCTGTAAGAGTTGACTCATAGTTACCAGAAGCTGCTGTAACGATCTGAACGTCAACACCTGTCTGCTCTGTATAAGTAGCAGCGATTGCCTGAAGAGCCTCATCAGCTTCGGGCTTGAAGTTTAACCAGTAAACCTTGCCACCTTCTGCAGAAGCTGTAGCAGTCTCATCACTGCCATCCTCTGTTGTCTCAGCTGCAGATGAGTCATCAGATGTAGTATCTGCTGTCTCTGTAGAGCCACAGCCTACGAGCATTGTACCGACCATTGCTGTGCAAAGCAATGCGCTCAGTAATTTTTTCTTCATAATGTAAATCCTCCTTTAATTATGAAAACCTTTTGTTCAATTGTTCTCTCGGAAACGTTATCGGGAACGTTTCCGTATAACAAATTTACCACTATTTGGCAGATAATGCAAGTTAAATTTACAATTTGTTTACAAAAAAGTAATTATTTACTATTTATAAAGATTTAAACATATTCGCAAAATTTGTTGAAAACAGGGCCGTCGGGTGAGATAATAATACCTAGTAAAAACTATATGTTAGGGGAAAGAATTATGAAGAAAAAGAAGGGTATGACATTATTTACGGCCTATATATCGGCCGGCATTGCTCCTATGCTCATAGCTATAGCTGTATGTACGATACTGTCGATGACCAGCATCAACAATGAGCTGGCGGACAACACCTACAATGAACTGAGGACGGCTGCTTACGGGCTGAGGATGTACTATAATGAAGAACTGGCGCAGACAGGCAAGGTTGCCTATGAACATGACTATGTGGACAGCCTGGAGGATGTGGGAATTGAACTGACATTATTTATAGAAGATGTCGGATACATTGCATCCCTGGAGGACGAGAGCAATCCCAGCGGGCGTAATGAGGGAACCACTGCAGCAGCGGATATCTGGGCCACAGTTCAGGCGGGAAATGAATATTACTCAGACGGAGTGAATATAGGTGGCACTGATTACTATGTATATTATCTTCCTATAGAAGGCGATGATGGCAGTGTCATAGGCATGGCTTTTGCGGGAACGCCGCAAGGCACCGTGGAAAAGGCTATGAAGCAGGTATCCAATAAGATCAATATTGTGTCGATCGTCATGCTGATAGTATTTTCCGCAATACTGGTGAGCCTGGGAGGAATGATCGCCAAGACTGTAAAGAGGCTTAAAGGCGCAGCCAACAGGATGGCCAAAGGTGATATGAGCGAGAACCTCCATATTGAATCGGTGATCTCGGATCTGGGAGAGCTGGCCGATGCTGTGGTAGGACTACAGGGCGAGTTCAGAAAGGTCATAGGGGATCTGGGTGAAGACGTGACTATGATGAATGAGATAGCCACTAACCTGAACAGCGAGTCAGATGATGCCAAGAGTACAACAAACAGCGTGAGCGAGGCCATAGACGGTGTGGCTGCCGGAGCGAACACTCAGGCCGAGAGCACACAGGAAGCACAGAATGCTGTAGTCAGCATAGGTGGTTCCATTGATGATGTAACTGAAGAGACTCAGTCCCTGGAAGGTGCCATAGACACCATGAGTTCTATTAAGGATGCGACTCTTGCAGCCATGAATGATGTGCTTAGGATGACGGATGAGACCGACAAGGCCGTGGCTCAGATACAGGAACAGTCATCCCAGACCAACAAATCGGCCCAGGATATTTCCAGAGCAGTGGATATTATCACTTCCATTGCATCCCAGACCAATCTCTTATCTCTTAATGCTTCCATCGAGGCTGCCAGAGCGGGAGAGGCAGGCAAGGGTTTTGCTGTAGTAGCCGATGAGATCAGAGATCTGGCCGATCAGTCCCGCGCCAGCGCCAGTGAGATCACTGCTATTGTAAATGCTCTGATAGTACAGGCAGACAAGACTCTTGAGAAGTCCAATGCCCTGGCTGTTCAGGCAAGGGAGCAGGAACAGCTGATCATGAGTACCAGGGATTCCTTTGGAGAACTGGGCAGTGCCATAGACATTACAGGTGAGTCGGCCAGGAAGATTGCCAAGGCGGTTGAAAGCATTAACAGTGAGAAGGATTCACTTATTAATGTTATAGAAGATCTGAGCGCCATAAGTGAGGAAAATGCAGCTTCAGCTCAGGAGACAACAGCCAGTGCGGCTACGC